>Ga0222712_10000051_pt1 | contig 149703 bp, 154 predicted proteins | sample C33_657DmetaG_FD_165043 | JGI IMG/M metagenome (GOLD analysis project Ga0222712, IMG submission 165043) | Estuarine water microbial communities from San Francisco Bay, California, United States - C33_657D | ecosystem: Environmental > Aquatic > Marine > Unclassified | place: USA: California...
CCAGATGAGAACTTTTTTAGGTCTATTTGGAGACGGCTCGCTTACGAATTGTGATGGAAAGTACAGAAAAGTGAGCGCAGTTTTAACCTGCGCCCACCTAATTGGAAGAAGAGTCGCCCTATAAGCCGGATCCTGTCCTCATGCCCAGTGATGAGCAATTGGGATCACCATCCATCTAGTTACGTAATTGCTTACGTAATCAAGCAACCTACCCGTTAGCTTGAGCGAGCAGCTCTCGAACACTAACTATCTGGTCTTGCTTCAGGTGGGGTTTACATAGCCAACTGCATCTCTGCAGTTGCTGGTGGTCTCTTACACCGCCGTTTCACCCTTACCAACATTTCTGTTGGCGGTTTACTCTCTGTTGCACTTTTCCCGCGGATTGCTCCGGGTGGCTGTTAGCCACCACCTTGCTCTGTGAAGTCCGGACTTTCCTCGGTACTTTCGTAACGCGGTGATCCGGGCGACTCTTCTAGTTTCAAATTGTAGTCCAAAGAAATACCCTACGATAAGCAGATGAATGAGCCTCAACTTCCTCTTGATACAAAGTGGAGGCGTGCAAATACGCTCTTTACTTCATCCAACGAAGGTACAGAGATTGCTCTCCTGGGAGTCCCTGCGCATAAGAGCTCGCTCTCACCTACTAGCGCGCACCTAACTCCTTCAAAGGTTCGAGAGCTACTTGCTAAGTACTCAACCTTTTCGACTTCAGCAGCTTTGGATTTGGATTCAAAGACTTTTTGCGATCTGGGTGATATCGACTCTCCAGATGGTGAGGACGGGTATGAGCGCGTTAAGCAAAAGGTTTCGGGAGTTTTAGGTAAACACAAACTCCTACTTGCAATCGGTGGAGATAACTCCATTACATACTCTCTAGCGTCAAATCTTTGGACGGATTTATCTAATGTAGGTCTTATTACTTTAGATGCACACCACGACCTTAGAGATGGTCACTCAAATGGTTCACCCGTCTGGCAGTTGATTCAGGCTGGTTTGCCAGGCAAGAACATTGTTCAAATCGGTATCGCTGATTTTGCAAACAGTCTCGAATACTCCACACGTGCAAAGGAGAACGGTGTAACGGTTATTTCGAGAGCGGCTCTTCGAAGCCAAAGTATTGCTCAAGCTGTTGCAAAGGCGGTAGATATCGCTGGAGCCGGTGGACGTGAGATCTATGTCGATCTCGATGTTGATGTGTGCGATAGATCCGTGGTTCCAGCATGCCCTGCATCGATGCCAGGTGGTTTATCTGCAGATCAACTTCGAGAGGCTGCATTCCTCTTAGCCTCTGACAAGCGGGTGCGCGCAATTGATATTACAGAGATCGATGCTGCTCAAGATGTACCTGATCAGCGCACTTTGCGATTAGCTGCCTTGCTAATTTTGGAAGCTAGCGCAGGTTTTGCAACTAGATAAGGGTTTTCATAACCTCTCGTGCTGCGCTTGTAACCGCACCAGAGTTAACTAAAGCTGTTGCTGCCTCTAGCTCTGGGGATAAGAAACGATCAGAGCCTGGGCCTTGAACGCTCTTGCGTAGCTCTTGGATTACTCGTCCCGTTGCTGGTGCCGGTGTTAATCCGGTTCTTAACTCAACGGCGCGTGATGCGGTGACGAGTTCGATAGCAAGAATTCTTGCAAGGTTATCAACTACTTTGCGAAGCTTTCTCGCTGCTGACCAACCCATTGAGACATGATCCTCCTGCATTGCAGATGAGGGTATTGAGTCAACGCTTGCTGGAACAGCAAGTCTCTTGTTCTCACTTACTAAACCAGCTTGCGTGTACTGAGCAATCATTAACCCTGAATCAACACCGGGATCATTTGCTAGGAAGGGTGGTAATCCTGCAGATCTATGTTGATCAAGTGCACGGTCGGTGCGACGCTCAGATATTGAACCTAAATCAGCGGCTGCAATTGCTAGAAAGTCCAGTACGTATCCAACAGGTGCACCGTGGAAATTTCCATTAGATTCAACGCGGCCATCTGGGAGAACTACTGGATTATCAATGGCGCTAGCTAACTCTCTTTGAGCGATAAGAAGTGCGTGATCGATGGTGTCTCGAACTGCACCGCTTACCTGTGGCGCACAACGAAGTGAGTAGGCGTCCTGAACTCTTGAATCGTTCTCTTTATGTGATGCAACGATTGCAGATCCTTGGAGTAATCCATAGATATTTGCAGCACTTACCGATTGCCCAATCTGTGGCCGAAGGGGCGCATGAAGATCTGGAGCAAAGACGCGATCGGTTCCGAGGAGCCCTTCAATACTGAGCGCTGTCGTTATATCTGCAACAGTGCAGAGCTGCTGAAGATCTGCACTGGCCATAATGAGCATTCCGAGCATTCCATCGGTTCCGTTAATAAGAGCTAAGCCCTCTTTTGCCTCTAACTCGATTGGGGTAATTCCGGCAGCTTTCAAAGCATCCTGCGTTGCAAGTTCAACTCCGTTGGCATCATGAACGCGACCTTCTCCCATAATCGCAAGTGCACAGTGAGACAGTGGTGCTAAATCTCCACTACAACCCAGGGATCCAAACTCAGGAACTACAGGGGTTATTCCTTTGTTGAGAAACTCGATGTATTTCTGCGCTAGAGCAACTCGTACACCTGTGCGACCAGAAGCCATCGTGCGAAGACGAAGAAACATCAGCGCGCGAACAACTTCTCGTTCTACCGCAGGACCAACACCAGCAGCATGTGAGCGAATCAGGGATTTCTGAAGTTGCGCTCTATCTTCAACCTCAATCTTGCGGTTTGCTAAAGCACCAAAGCCTGTTGAGACACCGTAAACCGCGCTCTGACCAGCTGCGATACCTTCTATAAAGGAACGGGAGGTTTCCATCGCAGCGATCGCCTCGGGTGTTAGCTCGATCTTTGCATCAAAACGTGCAACATCAATAACGTCAGCAAAACTGACTCCAGATGTTGAAAGCTTTACCGTTCTACTTGATTTTGATGCCATTGCGCCATACCTGTTCTATTAAGTTCACACCCGGACGGTATGCAAGGTGAATATAGGATTTTTCCTTCAAAACAACAAAATCAGCAAGCGCGCCCTCAAAGAGATGACCAACATCGCTTCGTTGCAGAGCTTTTGCTCCACCCATTGTTGCAGACCAAAGCGCCTGCTCTGGAGAGAAGTGCATATCCCTTACAGCCAGAGCAATCATGAAAGGCATGCTTGTTGTGTAAGAACTTCCTGGGTTGCAATCTGAGGCAAGGGCTACGGTGATGTTTGCCTCTAGCAACCTTCTAACATCAGGGTAGACAGAGCGTGTAGAAAACTCAGCGCCAGGTAAAAGCGTTGCAACAGTATTTGATCCTGATAAGAGTTGGATGTCCTTCTCATTAAAGTGCGTCACATGATCTACTGAGGCAGCTCCAAGCTCTACGCCTAATGCGATTCCTTGGCCTTGCTGTAGTTGATTTGCATGCAACCTTGGAAGAAGCCCTTTAGCCATTCCAGCCTTCAAGATGGTTCGCGCATCCTCAACAGAAAAGGAACCTTTGTCGCAAAACACATCGATCCACTTAGCGTATGGGAGCACCGCATCCAACATTGGGCCGGTAACTAGCTCCACATAATCCTTGGGGCTCATCCTGTGTTCAGCAGGAACGACGTGAGCACCTAGAAATGTGGTTTCATCTGTAAATGATTTAGCGATCTCTAATGAACGTTGTTCATCCTTAACGGTTAATCCGTATCCCGACTTACACTCAATAGTCGTACTTCCTGAGGCGTTTGCCTCGTCAAAGAGGGCACCAGCGTTGCGAATTAGCTCTTCATCACTTGCAGCACGGGTTTTCTCAACTGTCTGCATGATTCCACCGGCCGAGTAACTCTCACCCAACATCCTTGCTCGAAACTCCTGTGACCGGTCCCCTGCAAAAACCATGTGCGTGTGGCTATCGACGAAGCCAGGAACTACAGCTAATCCATGTACATCTATACGGCTCTTAATATGGTGGGTCGGTGCTTGTGAGTTAGGGCCAGCCCAAGCGATGACGTTGTCCTCGATAAGGAGAGCTGCATCATGGATGATGCCCAACTTAGTTCCATCATGTGCTGGATCATTTGTAACTAACTGCCCAATATTAAATAAAAGCTTTGAGGTCATTCTGTATCCAGCATCGGCACGTGAACATGGCGTTGATGTGCGGTATCGATTGCATGCTCATACCCAGCATCTGCGTGACGGATTACTCCCATTCCTGGATCGTTAGTCAATACACGTGCAAGCTTTTGCGCAGCTAACTTTGTTCCATCAGCAACAGAAACCTGTCCTGCGTGCATAGAGCGACCCATACCAACTCCTCCACCATGGTGAAGTGAGACCCATGAAGCACCTGATGAGATATTTACCATTGCATTCAGTAGCGGCCAATCTGCAATCGCATCGGAGCCATCGAGCATCGCCTCTGTTTCGCGGTAAGGGGATGCAACCGAGCCACAATCTAAGTGATCACGTCCGATAACAATCGGCGCAGAGACCTCACCTCTTGCAACTAAATCATTAAATGCAAGACCGGCTTTGTCTCGCTCTCCGTAACCTAACCAGCAGATTCTTGCTGGCAATCCTTGGAAGGCAACCTTCTCCTGCGCCATGGTGATCCATCGATGCAACCCCTCGTTCTCTGGAAAGAGATCGAGAACGGCTTTATCGGTTCGGTAAATATCCTTCGGATCTCCAGAGAGTGCAACCCATCTAAAGGGTCCTTTACCTTCGCAGAAAAGTGGTCGGATATAGGCAGGAACAAACCCTGGGAAGTTAAAGGCTCTGCTGTATCCACCTTGACGTGCCTCATCACGAATTGAGTTTCCGTAATCAAAAACCTCGGCGCCTTTATCCATAAAGCCAACCATCGCCTCTACGTGCTTGGCCATTGACTCCTGAGATCTCTTCGTGAAGTCGGCAGGGTTATCTTTGGCCATATGTGCAGCTTCGGCAACATCTACACCGATTGGAATATAGGAAAAAGGATCGTGTGCTGAGGTTTGATCGGTAACAATGTCGATAGGAACATCCATAGAAAGAAGTAGCGGAAATAGCTCAGCTGCGTTTCCGACAAGTCCTACGGAAAGTGGAATCTTTAAACTCTTAGCTTTAAGGACGCGCTCAACCGCGTCATCGATGTTGTCAGCGATTTCATCTAAGTATCGAGTTTCAATCCGTTTTTCCAAACGGGTCTTATCGATATCGATAATCAAGCAGACGCCACCGTTCATGGTGACAGCTAATGGTTGGGCTCCGCCCATACCGCCACATCCGCCTGTAAGGGTCAGAGTTCCCTGGAGCGTTCCCTTGAATCGTTTTTGCGCAACCGCGGCAAAGGTTTCGTATGTTCCCTGCAAAATTCCTTGAGTACCGATGTAGATCCATGAACCAGCTGTCATCTGACCGTACATCGTTAAACCTAAGTGCTCTAATCTGCGAAACTCTGGCCAGTTAGCCCAGTCACCAACGAGGTTTGAGTTAGCGATTAAAACCCTTGGCGCCCATTCGTGTGTTTGGAATACGCCAACAGGTTTTCCAGATTGGACTAATAGAGTTTCATCATCCTTAAGGTTTGTCAGGCTTTTTACAATCGCATCAAAGGACGGCCAGTTTCGTGCAGCCTTACCCGTTCCACCGTAAACCACGAGGTTCTCTGGATGCTCTGCTACTGCGGGATCTAAGTTGTTATGCAGCATCCGAATAGCTGCTTCCTGGCCCCAACCCTTTGCTGTCAGTTTCGATCCGGTAGCTGCATGCAAAATGCGCGGGTTAGAAGTCATGGGGACACAGTATCTGGGAGGGATTACTTATGGAAAGAGGCGCCGAATCCCCCACTGTGACACCTTTAAAATCGCCTCTCGCACAATCTCTGGGCTCATCTTGCTTTTACCGAAACTTCGTTCAACGAAGGTAATCGGATACTCAACAATATTTGCATCTATTCGGGCAGCTTCACGGGTCATCTCAATCTGAAAGCTATAACCCTCAGATGTAATGAGATCCAGGTTCATTCTCTTTAACAACGATGAGCGGTAAATTCGAAACCCTGCAGTCATGTCGTTTACTTTTACCCCAAGTGCAAGTTTTGAGTACTTATTCGCTACTCTCGAAAGATACTCACGCTGCTTTGGCCAGTTCTCAACACTGCCCCCGGGAATCCAACGTGAACCAATCATTAGATCGATGCTTTGATCTGAATCAAACTTCTTCTTCATCAATAAAAGGTCTCTTACTTGGTGTGACCCGTCTGCATCCATTTGAATCAACGTTGAATAACCTTGGCTAAGTGCCAAGTTATAGCCAGCGATATATGCACTACCCAGCCCTAGCTTTGATGGACGTGAAAGTACCGTCAACCGTGATTGAGCGATCTCCTTAGCGATACCTGCGGTGCCATCGATAGACGCATCATCGACGAGAATAAAATCAGCATCGAGTTCAAGAAGCTCTGTAAGCAGGATACGAATACTTTCAGCCTCGTTGTACGTTGGAATAATGACAACGGTTGAACTCTTGGCCATGGTGATTTGTGCTTAGCGGTGGTGGCCGCGCTCGTTCAAGCTACGAAGTGCACGCAAGCCATCTGATGGCCAGATTGAAATACTTGATAGAGAGCATGGGCCTGCATCCAAGTGAAAGACGGCCTGGGTAGGTGCACCTGTTGCCAGCGCAGCAGCTAACTTGATAATTCCATTATGGGTAACAACAACAACGCGCTTACCCGGGTACTGCGAAACAAGTTTCTCTAAAGCATCATCTACGCGCTCTGCAGCTTGGTCGTATGACTCTCCACCTTCAGGTGCGTAAGAGGTTGAGTTAAGCCAGGCTTGGTACTCACCTGGATGTTGGGCGCGTATCTCATCGGCTGAAAAGCCATCCCAGTTTCCAAAGGATAGTTCGAACCAAATTTCATCATAAACAATCTCAAGTCCTGTTGCATCGGCTATAGCTTGTGCAGTTTGAGAGGTACGTCGAAGTGGTGAGGCGATCAAAACCTCTGGCTCTAACTTAGCGACCTCTCTTGCTACCGCTTGTGCTTGTACTAGTCCCGCTTTGGTTAACTCTGGATCGAGTGTTCCTGTACCTGAGAATTTTCGTTCAGGGGTCAAGATTGTTTCACCATGGCGCACTAAATAAACCATCGTTGGTACTTCACTGCCACGAAGTCGATCAGATAAGTAGTTCTCCTGAACTACCTTTACCGGCTCATTAGCTACTCCACCATCGAGAGCCTTATTGGCAAGGCGATCTGCATGAGAGTTTTGATCACGTGGAATCCATGAGTACTCAACGAGTGAGGCGGTATGAGCATCTCTGCACTTCTTGGCTAACTCACGCATATCTGCATGCTTTATCTGCCAACGTCCTGACATCTGCTCGACTACTAACTTGCTATCCATATGCACCTCGACGGTACCCAGTGGATCTAAGTTGTTTATAAAGGTAAGTCCCGCTAATAAGCCGCTGTACTCAGCCACATTGTTCGTTGCAACTCCGATGACATCGTATAACTCCGCAAGGATCTTTCCATTTTCTGTAACAACAGCGCCATAACCAGCTGGACCGGGATTACCTCGAGAGCCACCATCTGCAGTTAATTTGAAGTGACGAGCCATAAATTAATGGTCCCTCACCAGTATGCAGCGGCACTCTTCGCACCGGACTAACTCATCATCAGGAAGTCCTGAGATTCTCTGGAGCTCTACCGTGTTGATTGTTAAATGGCAGCCTTTGCATTGATTTCCCACCAAGGCTGCGGCACCTGTTCCATTGTTGTTGGACTTAATTTTCTCGTAGAGCTCAACAAGGGCTTTATCGATTGAGGAAATAGTGCGGGCTCTATCCTGGGCGATCGCTTCTAAATCGGCGCCTATAACTGTAAGGGCGTTCTCTTTCCGAATCTCTAAGTTCGCAATCTCAAGCGCGAACTCACTCTCCTGGTACTTGAGTTCGTCGATGCGAGCCTTGATTCCATCAACGCGCATCATGATTTCGAGTTCGACCTCTTCTAGCTCGCTTCTGCGTGCGCCTAAAGTGCCAAGTTCATGTTGGAGCTGCTCTAACTCCTTTGCTGCGCTATTACCTGAGGAAAGTCTTGCCTCATCTCGAGTAATACGTGTAACTATCTGCTCTACATCACCTTCGGCTCTTGCAAGCTCGCGCTTAACATCGTTGAGCTCTGTTTCTGCAGCGATGCGAAGATCTCGCGCATTATTCTGCTTAATTGTCAGCGAGTTAATCTCTGCAATCTCTGGAAGGGTATTGGCTTTATTGCCCAGAGTAGATGTTGTGAAGTCAAAGTTTTGAATATCAAGAATCGATCTTTGGTCACTGAGGCTGGCTTTCATCATCGCCTCCCGACCCATATTTAACTTTAAAATCTTGAACGTTCTGGGGAAATTCTAGTCGATAACACACTCATGGCCAATCGATACATTATGCGTTCTTGGGAATATGTATGCTTTCCGACATGTCCTCGTTCGAAACGGCCAGATTGTCCTGCCGCTCTCTTTCCTTAGATGAGTATCAAACTTACGAATCAGGATTAGAGCCTGGTTGGGATGGATTTAGTAATCCTTATAAACATCTGATCGAGGGTCCAAATCCATTGCGGCATAGAATTCCTAGAGTAAATGCTGATCCATCATTTGCAGAGATAGGGCTTTTTATTGCGGTTGAGAAAGCTTCGGGAGAGATTGTCGGATCATCTGGATTTCATGACTTTCCAGATGCGAATGGAATGATTGAAATCGGATACGGGATCGTGCCACAGAAGCAAAATCAAGGTTTTGGAAAAGAGCTACTCCTCGGATCCTGGAACTGGATCTCAAGCTTTCCTGGGGTTAAAACTCTGCGATACACAGTCGCACCTGACAATGCGCCATCAATTCATGTGATTAAGAGTTTGAGCTTTGACTTCAAAGGTGAACAAATCGACCCAGAAGATGGTGTGGAGTTAATCTATGAATTAGAGATTGAAAAGTACCTAAAGGTTGTGGGCGCTGAGGGTTTCGAACCCCCGACATTCTCGGTGTAAACGAGACGCTCTACCACTGAGCTAAGCACCCGATTTGTTGCGAGGCAAATACTACCTCAACTACAGAGCCGCTATTGCTGCCTTGTAATCGCCGATATTACGCGCATCTCCGAGGCCATTGATTACCTGCCAGCGTAGAACGCCTTCCTTATCGATGATAAAAGTTCCACGCATTGCGCAGCCAAGATCCTCATTGAAGATTCCGTACGCCTTCGCAGCTGCACCATGTGGCCAGAAATCAGCAAGCACTGGGAATTTGTAACCCTCTTGTTCGGCGAAGATTCTCTGTGTGTGCATTGAGTCGCATGAAATCGCAATTACCTGGACATTGTCATTTTGAAAAGCTGCAAGATCATCACGTATTGCACAAAGCTCACCTGTGCAGGTTCCGGTGAAGGAAAAGGGAATAAAGAGAACTACAACGTTCTTCTTTCCTTTGAATGATGAGAGTGAAACCTTTGCTCCGTGTTGATCCTGTAATTCAAAATCAGGTACGGCTTGTCCAATAGTTAATGTCATGCGGTGAATCTACCGCTTAGTGCTCTTTCGTGCGACTAGACGAGTTGCGCTCCAGTCTGCAGCTACTGCAAGGGTGGAGGTCTGGCTTAAACCGGCAAGGGGTGCTGCATCTTGGATATCGCTGGGTTCAACGTGTCCAGCCCTACCAACCTTTGGAGTCAGGACCCAAATCGCACCTGTCTCGGATAAATAGGTAAGGGCATCCATTAACTCATCAACCAGATCGCCATCATCTTCACGCCACCAGAGAATTACTGAATCAACAACCTCTTGCGTTTTTCCTTCAAGGAACTTTGTTCCTGTGATTTCTGATATTCCGCTACGCAGAATTTCATCACAATCTGAGCCCACACCAATTTCCAGGACGAGGTCACCCTTGTTTAATCCCAGTCTCATCTCTTGAACCACTGGATAAGTCCACCTAATGAGAAGAAGTTTTACAAGGGCTAGCGAGAGCCTAATTTTGCGCTAGATGCCTATTAGGCGCGAGAATACCTCCATGAGCGATTCCTTTAAGACTCCAGATCAGGTGATTGACCAACTCATCGATACCGATCCAGGTGAGACAGCGGAATGGCAAGCCTCCTTTGATGCAGCTCTTAAGAACGCTGGCCCAGTCCGTGCCCGTTACTTAATGCTCAAACTTCTCCAACGCGCCCATGAAGCAAACATTGGAATCTCTACTCTTCGAAATACCGATTACATCAACACAATCTCTCCAGACGGAGAGCCATCATTCCCTGGTGATGAAGGAATTGAACGCCGCATCCGTGCATTTATTCGATGGAACGCTGCAATGTTGGTGCACCGTGCACAGCGCCCAGGGGTTGGTGTCGGCGGACATATCTCTTCATTCGCATCCTCTGCATCCTTGTACGAAGTTGGCTTTAACCACTTCTTCCGTGGACAGGATCATCCTGGTGGCGGAGATCAAATCTTTTTCCAGGGACATGCGAGTCCAGGAATGTACTCACGTGCGTTTCTTGAGGGTCGCTTAACTGAACATCAACTCGATGGATTTCGACAAGAGGCATCCCACGAAGGCGGCGGATTATCTTCTTATCCGCACCCACGTCTTATGCCTAACTTCTGGCAGTTCCCAACTGTTTCTATGGGTATCGGCCCAATTAACGCGATTTATCAAGCACGTTATAACCGTTATCTACATAACCGTGGAATTAAGGATACGAGCGACCAGAATGTTTGGGCTTTCCTAGGTGATGGTGAGGTTGATGAGGTCGACACACTCGGTGCCATTGGTTTAGCTTCACGTGAAAAACTCGACAACCTAACCTTCGTTGTTAACTGTAATTTGCAGCGCCTTGATGGCCCAGTTCGCGGTAATGGAAAGATTATTCAAGAGCTTGAATCCGTCTTTGGTGGCGCCGGATGGAACGTTATTAAGGTTGTATGGGGTCGCGAGTGGGATCCTCTACTTGCTCAAGACCGCGAAGGTGCGCTTGTAAACATCATGAACAAGACCCTCGATGGCGATTACCAGACCATGAAATCTGAAAACGGCGCATATGTGCGTGAAAACTTCTTTGGTCGCGATCCACGTACAGCTGCGATGGTTGCTAACTGGTCCGATGATCAGGTGTGGAATCTCAAGCGTGGTGGCCACGATTATCGCAAGCTCTTTGCCGCTTACACAGCTGCAACTCAAAAGAATGGTCGTCCAACGGTTATCTTGGCTAAGACTGTTAAGGGATGGACACTTGGCTCGCACTTCGAGGGTCGTAACTCAACCCACCAGATGAAGAAGCTGACCATGGAGGACATCGTTGAGTTCCGCGATCGTTTGGATATTCCACTTCCAGATAGTGCACTTGATAAGTACCTGCCTTCTTACTACAAGCCAGCTCCAGACTCTGTTGAGGCTAAGTACTTAGCAGAACGTCGTGCAGCCCTAGGTGGCTCCGTTCCACGCCGTCGATCAGTTTCACGTCCTTTAGCGCAGCCATCTGATGAGGTGTATGCATCTGTAAAGCGCGGATCTGGTCATCAAGAGATCGCAACAACGATGGCTTTTGTTCGCATGCTTAAGGATCTCGTTAAGGATCCAGGACTTGGTTCACGAATCGTTCCAATCATTCCTGATGAAGCACGTACCTTCGGAATGGATTCACTCTTCCCAACATTAAAGATCTACTCACCACATGGACAGCAGTACACAGCTGTAGACCGCGAACTTATGCTCTCTTATAAGGAGTCGACCTCAGGTGTAATTCTTCACGAAGGTATTAATGAAGCTGGCTCTGTTGCATCATTTACCGCGGTTGGAACCTCGTACTCAACACATGATGAACCGATGATTCCTATTTACATCTTCTACTCAATGTTTGGTTTCCAGCGCACCGGTGATGCTTTCTGGGCAGCAGCAGATCAGTTAACACGTGGCTTTGTAGTCGGTGCCACAGCGGGTCGCACAACCCTAAACGGTGAAGGTTTACAGCACGAGGATGGGCACTCTCCGCTCCTTGTTTCAACTAACCCAGCAGTGATTGCCTACGATCCTGCATACGCTTACGAGCTAGGACATATCGTTAAAGATGGTCTGCGACGCATGTACGGTGAAGATAGCGAGAACATCTTCTACTACCTCACCGTTTACAACGAGCCGTATGTTCATCCAGAGGAGCCAGCAAACCTAGATGTTGAAGGTTTGCTCAAGGGAATCTACCTACTCAAGCCAACAAAGCACGGACGTAAGAAGAACGCTCAAATCCTTGCTTCCGGTGTTGGAGTTAACTGGGCGATCAAAGCCCAGGAGCTTCTAGAGAAGGATTGGGGTGTTAGCGCATCGGTCTGGTCTGTTACCTCCTGGAATGAGCTTCGACGTGATGGGTTAGCTGTTGATCGTCACAACCTACTTAACCCAGGTGATAAGAAGGTTGCTTACGTAACCTCAAAGCTTCAAGGAGCTGAAGGTCCGGTTATCGCAGTCAGCGATTACATGCGTGCCGTACAGGATCAAATCGCACCTTGGGTTCCAAACTCATTCTCTTCTCTTGGAACCGATGGCTTTGGCTTATCCGATACCCGCGGAGCGCTACGTCGTCACTTCAACGTTGATGCAGAGTCAATCGTTGTTGCAACCCTTGCAGAGCTTGCAAAAGCCGGTGAGGTTAAGGACTCCGTTGTTAAAGAGGCGATCAACAAGTACAGAATCTTTGATGTATCGGCAGCTGATGCTGGCAATACAGAGGGCTCTGGCTGATTTAACTCTTTGCGACCTTAGCAAAGTATCTAGCGGTAAAGAGAATTACCGCTGGAATCGTTAAAGCTAGAACTAGCGAACCTGACCACTGCGCCACCCATGCGATTATTGGTTTAAGACCCAGTGCAAGGGTGTTGAGCACGACGCCAACCTGTCCAACGATCACCGCGTTTGGAAGCGTGCTTCTCTGCGTTGCAGCGCTGTAAAAGGCAGCGGCAAGAGATGAACAACCAAAACCAGCAGCAGCAAAGGCTATAACTGTTGCTACAAAGGCAGCCATCTGATGTTCGGCCTTTAAGAGCGAAGAGATCCAGATGAAAACAATAAAGTTAACCGAACCAAAGAGAGAAAGACGCTGAATAAGTTTGAAGTTACCAATGGCGTTGGAGAACCTAGTTCCGTTGAGTCTTCCATAAATCATTGCGCTCATAAATGCGATATATGGAACAGCTGCTAAAGCCGGACGAACACCGATCTCTTCTCGTGTATAGATCGTTGCCCAGTCTGTGGCGCTCCATTCGAGTAGAACCGCAGCTAATAGACCAAAGCTAACTAACCAATCAACTTTAAAGGATTTAAAGATATCTCTAATTCGAACATCGCTTCCATCGCTGTCGTCATGATAGTCAAGTGCTGGGCCTAGCTTTTTGAGTGCGTAGATCAAAGCAAAAGTGCATAACACTACGACAATCTCAATATGTCTATTCAAAGGTATGAACTCAGAGACAGCTCCTGAGATTATCGATGTGGCAACAACGCCGATTGCCCATGCTCCATGAAACCTTGAGATTATCAAACCACCTGTGCGCTTTTGAATATGAAAAGCGTGAGCGTTTGCAGCTAGATGAAACGAAGCAAGGGCAAAGCCAAAGGTTATATTGCAGATCAGAAATACCAGCGAGGAGCTGATATTCACAACGACTATTAGTGAGAGCGCAACAGCGAAATTTGACCAGAACAAAACTCTTCGGACTCCATACTTGTGAACAACATGCCCCATGCTCAATAGGCTCGCTAAAGCCCCGAAGGTTCCTGCGGTAATGAGCGAACCAAACTCACCATTAGTTAAGCCAAGAAAAGCCTTGAGCTCTGGAAAACGTGGAACCCACGCCATTCCAAAGAATCCGTATAGGAAGAAGATTGCACTATGTAAACGGATCTCCTCTTTAATCTCAATCATTAATACAGCGCATTCGCTAGAGCTGCTCTTGCCTTAATGACTCGAGGATCGGCAGGATCTACTAGAGCAAAGAGTTCAAGCACTCTCTCTTTGACTAACTTCTGCTCATCCCCGGTAAGTATCTGGACTAAGCGAAGTAGCCGATTAAAAGCTGGTTCTACGTAGCCACCAACAACCTCAATATCTGCGCACTGCATTTGTAGCGCGATGTTGTCAGGATCATTTAAAGCTTGCTCCATGACCTTGGCACCATCGACGCCATCAGTTCGCTGCAAGAGCATTGTCTGTGCCAGCCCAAGGGTTGCAAAGTGATCTCCAGGTTTGCGCGCTAATAGTTTTTTGTATGCAGCTTCGGCGGTTGGATAGTCACCGGCATCGAGGGCGGTTAAAGCCTCTTCCTCTTCAGGTTCGATCTTCTCAACGGGGGCTTCACCGACTCCCTGTTGCGCAGCAAGGGATAAGACCTTATCGATGACCATCTTGATCTGTTCCTCAGGGTAGGGCTGTTCAAAGAGCGGAACCATCTGTTCATTAATGATGGCGACTGCAAATGGAATCGCTTTAGTCTGAAAGGCTTGAGCAACCTCAGGCTGTGAATCGATATCCACTCTTCCAAGGGTCCAGGTGCCATCAGATTGCGCTTCGAGCTTTCCTAAGATGTTTAAGACTTCCACGGACTCTGGAGATCGCGCCGACCAACAGAGAATGATCACAGCTCGAGTAGTTGAGAGTGGCAAAAATACTTCGCCGATGTTCTCTTTGGTTACCTCTGAGCCAACGATGGGACCTTCTTGCGGTTCTGGCTTTGGCTTTCCGAGTGAGCTTAAATCAACAGCTCTTGCAAAGTTAGGGGGAAGGCTCACTGACCCATCATGCCATCTATGCCAGAGTCGCGACGGTACGGCAGAACATCTTGAATGTAAGCCTTCGCAGAAAAGGTAAGCCCGACATCATGGCCAGCCTTCTCGCTTAAGTACCAGCGATGCTCAAGAGTTTCATGGAAAAACTGAGCCTCTTCGATTCGCCCTTGCAAGTGTTCTGGAATGAGAGCAACGATTGGCTTATACGTTTCCTCCAACCATCTGCGAGCGGATTGGTGCAGTGGTGGATGTGGAGTCTTCTCACGGCCACGGAAGCGATCAAAGGAGGCGAGCAGTCTCTTTGCTTGAAACTCCTCAGTCTCTAGACCCATCAACTCGCGAAGTCGATTCTGATGGTATCCAGCTGCAACGATCTTTGGCTGAAAGACGAGCTGCTTGGTCTCACCGTCAACAGAGACTGAAACCTCTTCGATTGCAAAACCAAGGTCGTGGAGTGCGCGCATTGCACGCTCGACTGCGTGGCGATCATTTGGATCTAGAACCTGCTTCTCCTTAAGAGCAGACCATAATCTTCGATACCTTTTGATGACCGCATCGCTTGCCCGAACTGGATCCATTTCAGCGAAGAGAACACCTGAAAGTTTTAAATCTTCGAGTTCGGCTGCGACGTTAAAGTGCGCAATCTCAAGATCATGTTCTCTCTGTCCATCACTTAGGTGCTTTTGAAACTCCCCCGTTTCGGCATCGACTAGATAGGCAGCAAAAGCCTCTGCATCTCTACGAAAGAGTGTATTGGAGAGTGAACAGTCTCCCCACCAAAAACCAAGAAGATGCAAGCGCACAAGTAGTAGGGCCAGAGCGTTAGCCATCATCGTCATATCCTGCGCTGTTACATCTTTACCACTTAAGAGAATTCGATACGGAAGCGAATAAGGCAGAAAGCGTGTTGCTAGTGCACACGGGAGCTCTTCACCCTTTTCATTGTGGCGGCCTTCAATGACTGCGACCGGTTCAACACTTGGTGCGCCAAGCTGGGCGAGCTCGCGCAACGTGCGGTACTCGCGGTTAGCGAACTCAGCAACCGTCTCTTTAACTGCGTAAACCTCGGAATCAAAATCCTCTGAAGCCCGGACTAGGCGGACGACGTGGCGGGAGATACCGCGCTTTTCGGCAAGGAGCGGATCCTCGGGCCACTCCTCCAAACTCTTGTGCCACGGCAGCCCCGTTATGGATGCAATCTCCTCACCGAGTCCTGTTATGCGCAGCGCCATTGCAGCAGAATATCGGTGTTTACGCCTCTAGAATGTATGACATGGCAATAAGTGATCGCATTAAGCGCAAACCAAGTAAAGCTGTTCAAAAGAGCGATTTTGGAGTTGCAGGCGCTCCAATTGATCGAACAAATCCTTTTTACTTCGGCTTCATTGCAACACTTGGTGCACTTACTGCAATCGTCTTGATGCGAGCACTTGCCAGTACAAGTCAAATTTTTGTACTTATCCTTGTTGCGCTCTTTCTAGCTACCGGTCTAAATCCTGCGGTTGTGGCAGTTCAAAACAGAGGAATGTCCCGTGCAAAGGCTGTCGGCGTGGTCTTTGTTGGTGTATTTCTCTTTCTTGGCTTTTTTATCGCTGTTGTCATTCCACCAGTAGTTTCGCAAGGAACAAATCTCATTAATGCTGCGCCTGGATTGTTAAATGATTTAAAGAGTAATGCAGCGTTAGCTGAGTTAGATAAGCAGTTCAACATTATTCAGACTTTGCAGAGTAAGTTAGAGATGTATACAAAGGACGGCTCACTTATCATCTCTACCTTCGGTGGAGTGATAGGTGTTGGCAAATCTGTTATTTCAGGTACCTTTACCGCGCTCACTGTTTTAGTTCTGACTCTCTACTTTATTACCTCACTTCCTGAGGCTGTAAATATGAGTATGCGCTTTGTTCATGCAAGCCGTCGTGATCGCATCACACGGTTAACTAACGCGGTTATCTCAAGAATTGGTGCATTCGTCGGTAGCCAAATTGTTATCGCGTTCTTAGCTGCGATATTTGTGCTCCTGCTTTCAGCGGTTCTTGGTCTGCCATCTCCATTTGCCATTGCAATGATTGTGCTGGTCTGTGGACTCGTACCTCTTATTGGTCACTTTTTGGGATGCGCAGTTGTCACTCTGATCGCCCTAACTCAGTCGATCGCCATCGGAGTCATCGCCTTTGTTCTTTACGTTGTTTATGTGCAGATTGAAAACTACATCGTCACTCCAAAGATTATGAAGCGAACTCTTAACGTACCGGGCGCGGTTACTATCGTCTCTGCACTTATCGGTTCATCGCTTCTTGGATTAATTGGTGGATTACTTGCAGTTCCAGTTGCTGCTTCAATTATTCTTATTCTTGATGAAGTGGTCTTTCCGAGAGCAGATATAGCTTAAATCTCCTGCGGCAGCGGCAATCTCTGCGGCGCAACAATATTCGTAATCTCAGTCAGTACACGGTGCACATAAGGTTCGCCCACCCATAGATGCTTCGCCCCATCAACGTTAATGAGGTTAATCTGCTTAAGTTGAGCAAACCTGGCCTTTGCCTCAGGTGGCTTTAAATAATCATCAAACTCTGGAATAAGCGCGGTGACGGGACGACCATCCGAGCTCCAGCGCTTTAGATCCTCATCATCTGCCTTCATAAGCGGTGGACTCAGAAGTATCAACCCCTTAATGCGCCGATCTCGTACATGCTTAAGAGCGATCTCTGTTCCAAAGGACCATCCAACTACCCATACATTTTCTAGTTTTAACTCATCGAGAACAAATCTCTCCATGGCTTCAACATCAAAGCGCTCTGCCTCACCACCATCGTAAGTTCCGGTACTCGTGCCGCTCTCACTCGTCGTTCCACGAGTATTAAATCGAACCGTTGTAATTCCAGCCATACTTGGAAGTCTGTTAGAGGCTTTTTTATAAATATGGCTATCCATCATTCCGCCACCTGTTGGATTTGGATGGAGCATCAAAAGAGAGCCCGTCGGGTTTGCTACTGGTGCCGCAACTTCGCCAATCAAGGTGGCGCCATCACTTGTTTCTACGGTAAATGGCGTACGAATTGCGGGCAAAACGGTGCTGGGGCGGACTGGTTCCGACATAGGGATGAGTCTAGTCTTTATCCATGGCTACTTTTAATTCTCACTACCCTGTGACAAATGAAGTTATTGGCAGTTACGAAGTAACAGAGCGAGCAGAGGTCGACTTAGCTGTTGATCTCGCTCGAGATGCGGCTGCTGCTTGGATCGCTATTGGATTTTCTGGCCGGAAAAAGGTTCTACTTCGCTGGAGCAAACTTCTTATGTCAAGGGTCGATGAGATAACAGCTCTTATCTCAAAAGAGACTGGCAAGCCGATTAGTGATGCAAAGTTAGAGGCCTCTCTGGCTGCTGGCCATCTTGCATGGGCCGCGCGACATGCAGAGTCTGTTCTGCGAACCTCACACCGCTCCCCTGGGGCGCTTATGGCAAACATGTCGGCCACGGTTGAAAGATCACCAGTTGGCGTCGTCGGAGTAATTGGGCCTTGGAACTATCCAATCTTTACTCCGATGGGTTCTATCTCCTATGCGCTTGCGGCTGGAAATACCGTTGTCTTTAAGCCAAGCGAGTTCACTCCTGGTGTTGGTTTACTTCTTGCGCAGACATTTGCTGAGGTAGCTCCCTCAAAACATATCTTTAGTTGTGTGACTGGATTAGCTGAAACCGGTAAGTATCTGTGTGAAAGCGGCGTGAATAAGCTGGCTTTTACAGGCTCTACAAAAACCGCCAAAGTTGTAGCAGCTACATGCGCAGCACGGATGACACCGGTTGTTCTTGAATGCGGAGGCAAAGATCCTGTCATCGTTGCCGATGATGCAGACATTAAACGTGCCGCTGATGCAACGGTATGGTCATCGATGTCCAACGCTGGTCAGACCTGCATTGGTGCAGAGCGCGTGTATGTTGATAAGAAAGTAGCGCAGGAGTTCATTGATGAGGTCGTAAGGATTGCAAAGACAATTAAACCGGGTGCACCTGGTCAAGGAAATTATGGACCTGCAACAATGCCTTCGCAGATTAAGGTTATTCAATCCCACATAGATAACGCACTAGCAAGTGGTGGCAAGGCACTCGTCGGTGGCAAAGATTCCGTTCAGGCTCCTTTTGTCTCACCTGTTGTGCTTGTCGATGTTCCTGAAACCTCAACTGCGATGACAGAGGAGACCTTTGGACCAACTATTGTCATCAACACAGTTAGGGACATGGATGAGGCGATTATGCTCTCAAACGCTTCAAAGTACGGTCTAGGTTCATCTATCTGGTCCCGACGTAAAGGTAAAAAGATTGCCCATCGACTTCACTGCGGAATGGTTGCAATCAATAGCACCATCTCATTTGCTGCAATCGCTACCGTTCCCTTTGGCGGCGTAAAAGATAGTGGCTATGGACGAATTCATGGCCCTGAAGGAATTCTGGAGTTTACCTATCCACGCACAGTGATACGTGCGCGCTTTCAACTCCCAATCTCATTTACAAGTTTTAAGCGAACAGCCGGCAATGATAAGTTAATTGTTTCTTTGACTAAATGGTTAAACGGTCGACTAGGCTAATATCGAGGAGCGTTTCGTGTGCGCTCAGTATTAGGTCTGCGATGAGCTTTCTTTGCCCAACATCCATTGTGCCAATGCCGTCTTCCATCTTCATCACCATCTAACCAAGCAACGGTGTGAGGTGTTGCCATGGGAATCATCTGATCACATCCAGGACATCGATACGGTTTTGTTGAACTCGATCCTGTGATTTTGCGAACTATGTAATCTCCATCATCATGCTCTTCAAAGCTTTGATTTGAGGTGGAGATTTCACGCTCGGGAGTATCGGGGCGACGATTCTTTGGATAGTTGCGCCTTGGACTCATGCATCTATTTTCTCGTACTTTTTCAATTCCTGTAGCATGGTGGCTATATGAGCGGCGTTATAGAGGTTAGAAATCTGAAGAAGAGCTACGGCTCTCTCGACGCTGTTGCTGGAATAGATCTTGATATCCATCAAGGCGAAATATTCTCCCTTCTTGGCCCAAACGGTGCTGGCAAGACAACGACTGTAGAGATTCTTGAAGGCTTCCGAAGCCGCGATGGTGGTCAGGTAAGCGTTCTTGGCGTGGATCCAGCCGTTAAGGGGGCAGCGGCCCGCCATTGGCGTAACCGCATCGGAATCGTTCTGCAATCGACTCAAGACTCAGGGGATTTAACGGTCGGTGAAACACTTTCTCACTTTGCAAAGTACTACTCCAACCCGCGCAATCCCGAAGAGGTAGCAGTTGCCGTAGGTCTTGAAGAGAAATCCAAAGCACTCGTGCGAACACTCTCAGGCGGACAGCGTCGACGTTTGGATGTTGCTCTTGGAATTATTGGAAATCCAGAACTGCTCTTCCTCGATGAACCGACGACCGGTTTTGATCCAGAGGCAAGACGGGCATTTTGGGGGCTAATTGAAGCACTTCGCCAGGATGGAACAACGATTTTGTTAACCACGCACTACCTGGATGAAGCAGAGGCGTTAGCTGACCGAGTTGCTGTCATTAACCGAGGCATGATTATTGAGACCTCAACCCCTACCGAGCTAGGTGGGCGTGCGACCGCACTTGCTACCGTTTCCTGGAAGAGCTCCAACGGAGTTCAAAGTGAACGCACAGCCTATCCCACGGAGTTTGTAAAGAGGTTGTCAAATACTTTCCAAGGTGAGATTCCAGAGCTCATTGTTAAGCGTCCATCTCTTGAAGATATCTACTTAGAAATGATTGGAGGCGCAGATGAGTAACAAGGTTCCAAGCGCCCTCACTTTAGGTATCGCTCGTGGTGGATTAGAGATTCGCCAGTTCATGCGCCAACGCGAATCAGTGGTCTTTACGATGGCGTTCCCAATAATTTTGCTAGCAATATTTGGCTCAGTCTTTAAAGATACATTGGAGGGAGGAGTCACCTTCGCCCAGTACTTTGTTGCGGGAATGATCGCTTCAGGGCTGGTCAATACAGGCTTTCAGCAGTTAGCGATACTTATTCCGATGGAGCGCGAGTTTGGCTCACTAAAGCGTCTGCGTGGAACCCCTGCACCAGCTTCAAGTTACTTTATTGGAAAATCAATTCTGGTATTTGTGAGCATGGCTGTTCAAGTTGCACTCTTACTTGTTGCCGGGGTTATCTTCTTTGGAGTAAACCTTCCGAGCGATCCAATGAAGTGGGTTACCTTCACCTGGTTAATTGTCATTGGTAGCGCTGCATCAACAGCACTAGGAATAGCCTTTGCATCTGTGCCAAAGAGCGGACGAGGGGCATCTGCTGTTGTCTCTCCTGTGGTAATCGTTCTTCAATTCTTTAGCGGAGTTTTCTTCGTCTTTACTCAACTTCCGGGTTGGATGCAGCAGGTTGCCGCACTCTTCCCATTGAAGTGGCTCACGCAGGGTATGCGCTCAGTTTTCTTGCCAGATACCTACGCTATGCAAGAGGTTGCTGGAAGCTGGGAAAGCGGACGTACCCTGCTTGTTCTTACCCTTTGGTTAATCGCTGGAATCTTCCTTGCGATTCGAACGTTTAAGTGGGATCGCGCATGACGAGAAAGAATCTAGTGACATCGACTCTGCTTGCCCTCTCGCTAAGTCTTGGTCTCCTCTCAACCTCTGCAATTGCTGCGAGCAAGGAGCCAACTCCTAAGCCAACTGCAACTAAGAAGGCAGCGGCGACAAAGAAAGCAACCGCTACAAAGAAGCCAGCAACAAAGAAGCCTGCCCCTAAGAAAAAGAAGAAGCCAAAGCCAAAGGTTTCGGTTACGCCATCTCCATCGCCTAAATGGCCACCTGTTGGATTTTCACAGGAAGGCGAGGTTTACGCCAAGCAGCAGACCTCTGCAAAGATGAACTCTGATCTTGCCCGTTGGAAAGGTCCATACGTTTACCTCAAACCATATGTTTCAGAGTGTAAAACCCTTGCATGTGGAAATGTCTTAGTCGCCTCTGAGAACAGCTGTACGTGGTGGGAAGCCGATGCTTACGTCTATAACTTTAAGTCGCCAGAGGATAAAACTTTGGTGCGAATCGGCACAGCTCGCTCAGTCTCTGGCCCCACAAAGGCAAAAGAGTATGCGTACTTACTTTTTAGAACTAACTTACCAATCGCAGATGCTGCAGTAGTTAAGCTGCACTCAGCCACATGTCACCACGATGCTCCGCCAGAGAAAACTCTGGATTGGAGTTTTACGCCCGTTCGTTAAGAGTTAGCGGTTTGCTCCAGGGACCCAAAGCTGATCGCCAATCTGTTTATTTACAACACGGGCGAGAACGAAGAGCAAATCTGAACAGCGGTTTAAGTACTTAGCAGTTGTTGGATTTACTCCACCGCCAAAGGCGTGTATGGCAGCCCAAGTGCAACGCTCTGCACGGCGTAGAACTGTACGTGCAACATGTAGGTGAGCTGCTGCCGGTGTTCCAGATGGAAGTACGAAGGAGCGAAGTGGTTCTAGATCTTTGTTGAACTTATCAATCTGTTCTTCCAAGTATGTGATCTGTGATTCAAGGACTCGCAAAGGTTCGAACGCGGGTGCATCTACAACTGGAGTACAAAGATCGGCACCAACATCAAAGAGATCATTTTGAATGCGAACAAGGAGCGCTCGAATCTCATCGCTAATCTCATCGGTTGCAAGGACCACGCCGATTGTGGAGTTTGCTTCATCTACCGTCGCATACGCTTCAAGTCGTGGATCGTTCTTTGATGTGCGGCTCATATCCCCGAGAGATGTAGTGCCGTCATCGCCTGTCTTCGTATAAATGCGCGTTAGATTAACCATGCCCCTAGCCTATATATAGACTGCGTACATGGCCCAACTGGATAGGTTCCGAGTAATCGGAGGTACCCAGCTGCGTGGCGAGGTGAGCGTTTCTGGGGCAAAGAACTCGGTTCTAAAACTCATGGCCGCTTCCTTACTGGCCGTTGGCAAAACCACTATCAAGAACGTCCCAGATATCGCCGATGTTGGGATTATGGCCGATCTCCTTACCCGCTTAGGGTGCACCGTTAATCACACAGGTGATCTCCTGACCATTGATGTTCCACAGGAGCCTTTGCACCGTGCAGATTACGATCTCGTCAGAAAGATGCGTGCATCAATAAATGTTCTCGGGCCACTGGTTGCTCGTGTTGGAGCAGCAGATGTCGCGCTTCCAGGTGGAGATGCAATCGGGTCACGCGGATTAGATTTTCACATTAAGGGCTTAGAGGCGTTAGGTGCAAAGGCGCACATCGAGCATGGGTATGTCATCGCAGAGGCTCCACACGGTTTGACTGGCGCTGAGGTTTCTTTGGATTTTCCAAGTGTTGGCGCCACTGAAAACATCATGACAGCGGCGGTACTTGCTAAGGGAAGAACGATTATTGATAACGCCGCTCGCGAACCAGATCTTGTCGATCTCGGAGCGTTTCTTATATCTATGGGAGCAAAGATTGAGGGGCTTGGCTCACCGACAATAGTTATTGAAGGTGTTTCAGAGCTAAAGCCGACAGAGCACACAACGCTTCCAGATCGAATCATCACGGGAACGTGGGCTTTTGCGGCAGCGATGACTCGCGGTGACATAACAATTCATGGTGCTCGTGCAGATCATCTCGAGGTTCCTCTCGAGAAGTTAGCATCTGCGGGTGCGATCATTACATCCACGTCAGATGGAGTTCGAGTTCGCATGGATGCCCGCCCTCAAGCGATCGATGTTGCAACACTTCCCTACCCAGGATTTCCAACGGATCTACTACCTATGGTTATCGCACTAAACGCGATCGCTGAAGGAAACGCTCTTGTGACTGAAAACGTCTTTGAGGCTCGATTTATGTTTGTTAATGAGTTAGCGCGCCTTGGCGCTCAGGTCTCCGTTGATGGCCACCATGCCTCTATCCATGGCATTGAAGAGCTATCTGGTGCGCCGGTTGAAGCAACCGACATCCGTGCTGGCGCTGGCTTAGTACTGGCCGCCCTTGTATCTGATGGTGAAACAACTATCGATGGCGCATTCCACGTCGATCGGGGCTACCCAAACTTTGCCGAACAGCTTGTCTCTCTAGGCGCAAAGGTCACTCGCGAGTAGATGAACTCCAATCCAGATAGAAACTTAGCTCTAGAGCTAGTTCGCGTCACTGAAACGGCAGCTATGGCTGCAGCGCCATGGGTCGGACGTGGTGAGAAAAACCTTGCAGATAAAGCAGCGGTTGAAGCGATGCGAGCAATGATCAACACCGTCGACATGAACGGAGTTGTAGTCATCGGTGAGGGCGAAAAGGACAACGCTCCCATGCTGCACAATGGTGAAATTGTAGGTAATCAAGATGGACCAGACTGTGATGTAGCGGTAGACCCAATCGATGGAACATCACTGACAGCTAATGGCATGAACGGAGCCATCGCAGTTATTGCGTTAGCGCCACGAGGAACAATGTTTGATCCCGGCGATACCTTTTATATGAATAAGATCGTTACCGGTCCCGAGGCAGCTGGCGTAATAGATATTAAAGCCAGCACCCGTGCAAATATTGAAGCCGTTGCAAAAGCTAAAGGACTAAAGGTCTCTGACATTACGGTTGTCGTTCTTAACCGACCACGTCACGATCTCTTAATTAAGGAGATCAGAGAAGCTGGCGCACGCATCAAACTTATTCAAGATGGAGATGTTGCAGCAGCGATTGAAACAGCGCGTCCTGAAACAGGTGTTGATTTACTCATGGGGATCGGTGGAACTCCAGAAGGAGTAATCACAGCCGTTGCTATGAGATGTCTAGGTGGCGCTATCCAAGGTCAGCTACACATTGATGGTGTCAATCAAGAGCCAGTTTTGACAACAAAGGATTTAGTGAGCTCCGATGAGGTATTCCTTGCCGCAACAGGGATCACAAATGGTGAGCTAGTTAAAGGTATTCGCTACACGCCGTACGGCGCGGTGAGCGAATCAATCGTTATGCGCGGAAAATCAAAAACAGTTCGGGTGATTACAACCGAGCACCACATAAATTAAAGATTTTGGCTTAGATTGACTAAAATCTTAATGGAGAAAACTGTGTAGTTATCTTTTCAGTTTTCGTAGTTAAGATTTTGGTCTAGTTAGCTGATTCGGTAAGAATCGATACTCGGTTGTTTGATACCGAGATAAATCCACCGTGAACCTCGAACTCCTTGATAGAGCCATCGAGAGTCTCAATCTTTACCTGTCCGTCGACTAGTACGCCAAAGAGCGGTGAGTGGTCTGGAAGCACTCCGAGGTCACCCTCGATAGTGCGGGCAGAGATGAACTTTGCCTGCCCAGACCAAACCTGCGCTGTTGGCGATACTAATTCGACGTTGAGTGACATCTTTAGTTCTTAGCCAGTTCTGCAGCTTTGCGCTCAACATCGTCGAGTCCGCCGCACATGAAGAACGCCTGCTCTGGAAGGTGATCGTACTTTCCATCAGCTAGCGCCTCAAAGGCTGAGATTGTGTCTGCAAGTGGGACGAATGAGCCATCGATACCAGTAAAGACCTTCGCCACGAATGTGTTCTGTGACAAGAAGCGCTGGATACGACGTGCGCGTCCTACAAGAATGCGATCCTCTTCAGAAAGCTCATCGATACCAAGGATTGCGATGATGTCTTGAAGATCCTTGTAGCGCTGCAAGATCTGCTTAATGCGGTTTGCAACCTTGAAGTGGCGCTCTCCGATATAACGAGGATCAAGGATGCGAGATGTTGAGTCGAGCGGATCCACAGCTGGGTAGATACCAAGCTCTGAGATCGGACGAGACAACACCGTGGTTGCATCTAAGTGCGCGAATGTTGTGTGTGGAGCTGGGTCGGTAATGTCATCTGCAGGAACATAGATCGCCTGCATTGATGTAATTGAGTGACCACGTGTAGATGTAATGCGCTCCTGGAGCTGACCCATTTCATCTGCAAGTGTTGGCTGGTATCCCACAGCAGATGGCATACGGCCAAGAAGTGTTGATACCTCAGAGCCTGCCTGAGTAAAGCGGAAGATGTTATCGATGAAGAGGAGAACGTCCTGCTTCTGAACATCACGGAAGTACTCAGCCATTGTGAGAGCTGAAAGTGCAACACGAAGACGGGTGCCAGGTGGCTCATCCATCTGACCGAAGACCAAAGCTGTCTTATTGATAACGCCGGTCTCTGTCATTTCAAGGAAGAGGTCGTTACCTTCACGGGTACGCTCACCAACACCGGCGAATACAGATACACCACCGAAGTTTTCAGCTACGCGATAAATCATCTCCTGAATCAAAACCGTCTTACCCACACCTGCACCACCGAAGAGGCCGATCTTTCCGCCCTTTACATATGGTGTTAGTAGGTCGATAACCTTAATTCCAGTTTCAAACATCTCAGTCTTTGACTCAAGCTGATCGAAGGCTGGTGCATCGCGGTGGATTGGCCAGCGCTCTTTAATATCTAGTGATGAAGTCGGAACATCGAGTGATTCGCCAAGTGTGTTGAACACATGGCCCTTTGTTACATCACCGACAGGTACTGAGATTGGCGCACCTGTATCTGAGACCTCTGCACCGCGGACCATTCCATCCGTTGGCTGCATTGAGATAGCGCGCACAAGGTTGTCACCAATGTGCTGTGCTACTTCGAGGGTCAAGGTACGGGTAGTTCCACTCATCGTGGTCTCTACGTGAAGCGCGTTAAAGATCGATGGCATTGAATCAGCTGGGAATTCAATATCCACTACTGGTCCAATAACTCGGGCTACGCGGCCTTTACCTGTTGATGACATCATTCACTCCCTGCACTAGCTGAGGCAAGCGCGTCTGCGCCGCCAACAATTTCACTGATTTCCTGAGTAATTTCGGCCTGACGAGCCGCGTTCGCAAGTCGTGTGAGCGACTTGATTAACTCATCAGCGTTGTCAGTCGCTGACTTCATAGCGCGACGACGAGCAGCGTGCTCAGAGGCAGCTGATTGCAACATCGCGTTGAAGATTCTTGCTTCGATATAACGTGGAAGAAGGGCGTTAAGCACCTCACCAGCGTTTGGCTCGAACTCATACATTGGCAGTAGGCCTGTTGGAACCGGCGCACTACTTTCTACGACCTCAAGTGGCAACATGCGCTTGGCAAGTGCGTTTTGAGTCAACATTGATTTGAACTCAGTAAAGATAATGTGGATCTCGTCCACACCTGATGAATCCGCAGCTGAATCAGCGACGAAAGCCTTGATTAGAGAGTCAGCAACTTCCTTAGCGTTTTCATAGGTTGGATTATCTGAAAAGCCAGTCCATGATCCGGCAATATCGCGGTTACGGAACTTGTAGTAGTTAACCGCCTTGCGACCTACGAGGTAGTTTGCGGTTTGCAGACCACGCTCGCGAAGAAGAGCAGCGAGCTGCTCGCCCTCTTTGATCGCGTTGTTTGAGTACGCACCAGCCATACCGCGATCTGCAGAGATGATTAACACCGCAGCTCGCTTTGGGTTTTCGCTGGCTGTTGTAAGTGGGTGGTTAGTTGAAGAGTAAGTGGCAACTGCAGATACCGCACGTGTTAACTCATTTGCATAAGGAGTTGACGCTGTTACACGTTGCTGCGCTTTGACAATACGAGAAGCAGAGATTAACTCCATAGCTTTCGTAATTTTCTTAGTCGCTTTAACGGAACGCATCCGTCGGCGGTATATGCGAAGTTGGGCACCCATGAGCTACTTCTTCACCGCCGGTGGGACGTGCTTTGTGATTGCTTCGGCACCTTCACCATCGAGTGCATCAACAGGAGCATCATTAACCGCAGCGGCAACAGATGGCTTGAACTGCTTCTTGAAAGAGGCAACGGCTTCTTCCATCTTTGCAACCGTGTCATCTTCTAGAGCCTTAGTCTCAGAGATAACTGTGAAGATCTCCTTGCGTTCACGACCGATGAACTCTAAGAGCTCTGATTCGAAGCGACGGATATCTGCAACAGCAACATCATCGAGCTTTCCAGTTGTACCCGCCCAGATTGAAACAACCTGACGCTCAACTGAGTAAGGTGAGTACTGACCCTGCTTAAGAAGTTCAACCATACGTGCACCACGCTCAAGCTGAGCCTTTGATGCAGCATCTAGATCTGAACCGAAGGCTGCGAAAGCCTCAAGCTCACGGAACTGCGCAAGGTCAAGACGCAGACGACCAGCGATCTTCTTCATCGCCTTTGTCTGTGCAGAGCTACCAACACGTGAAACAGAGATACCTACGTTAATCGCTGGACGAACGCCTGCGTTAAAGAGATCTGTCTCAAGGAAGCACTGACCATCGGTAATTGAAATAACGTTTGTAGGAATAAAGGCAGATACGTCATTACCCTTCGTTTCAATGATTGGTAAACCAGTCATTGAACCGCCACCGAGTTCTTCGGAGAGCTTTGCGCAACGCTCAAGAAGACGTGAGTGCAGGTAGAAAACATCGCCTGGGTACGCTTCGCGGCCTGGTGGACGGCGAAGAAGTAGAGAGACTGAACGGTATGCCTCAGCCTGCTTTGAAAGATCATCGAAGACGATAAGTACGTGCTCGCCCTTGTACATCCAGTGCTGACCAATTGCAGAACCTGTGTAAGGAGAGAGGTACTTAAAGCCCGCTGGATCTGATGCAGGGGAAGCAACGATTGTTGTGTACTCCATTGCGCCAGCCTCTTCGAGTGCTCCCTTTACAGATGCAATCGTTGAACCTTTCTGACCAATAGCAACATAAATACACTTAACCTGCTTCTTTGGATCTCCTGTCAACCAGTTTTCGCGCTGGTTAATAATTGTGTCAACGGCAACAGCTGTCTTACCGGTCTGACGGTCACCAATAATCAACTGGCGCTGTCCGCGACCGATTGCTGTCATTGAGTCAATCGCCTTAATACCTGTAGCTAGTGGCTCTTTAACTGGTTGGCGCTCAACTACAGAGGGAGCCTGGAGTTCAAGTGCACGCATCGCTTCAGCTTTGATCTCGCCCTTGCCATCGATTGGACGGCCAAGTGGATCTACTACGCGACCCAGGAATCCATCGCCAACCGGTACAGAGAGAATTTCACCAGTACGACGAACAGATGTTCCTTCTTCAATTCCTGTTGTTCCACCGAGGATTACAACACCGATCTCGCGCACATCAAGGTTGAGTGCAAGACCTAGTGTTCCATTCTCGAACTGCAAGAGTTCATTAGCCATTGTTGAAGGCAGGCCTTCAACACGAGCGATGCCATCGCCTGCTTGGCTTACTGTTCCAACTTCGTCGCGAGCTGCCGCGCCTGGATCGTATGACTTAACGAAATTCGCTAAGGCATCCCGAATTTCATTCGGTTGGATCTTGAGCTCTGCCATGTCGTTCTCCCTTTGTTTTTTCTACTTAAATCTTTACTTACGCTTTTTGTCCGGCTAATTCGCGACCTGCATGTGCAAGGCGATTTGAAACACTTCCATCTACTAGCTCATCTGCAAACTTGACTGAAACGCCACCAATAATCGTTGGATCGATCTCAATATTGACGCGGATTGGCTGACCAACCTGCTTCTCAATAGCACTCGCTAGGCGAGCCTTTTGAGAGTCTGACATCGCTACAGCTGTGCGAACCACCGCTATCAAACGATTGCGGCGATTAGCCAAGCCGAAGAGGAAATCAGCAAATGCGGCCTCCAAACTACGTCCTCGAAGACCCTTCACTAATGCAACTGCAAGTTTGGCAGTTGATGGTGAGGCTTTCTTGCCAAGGATTTCATTAATAAGAGCGCTCTTAGCCTCTGCACTTCCATGACCCACGAGCGCCTTACGGAGATCGAATGAGTCATTAATCATCTGTGAGGTCTCAAAGAGTTCATCTTCAACGCGATCGAGTTCATTTGAGATATTGGCAGATGAAGCCTCAGCCTCAATCGCCAACTGCTCAATAACATGAACAAGATCTCCAGTTGCAGACCAGCGAAGGGACGCAACATCGGTCAAAAGAGCAACAGCTAAATCGCCAATGCTCTTTCCGAAGAGATCCTTCACGAGTACCGCTTTTGCCTTTACATCGCGGGATTGATCTGCGATTGCTCGGCGAAGAGATGAGTTATCTGCAAGAACTTCAGCAGCAAAGAAAAGATGTGAAGACAACTCGGTAGCGGAGGCAGCGCTTGCGCCCTTCACGGCAGCATCGAGCTTGCCGCGTGCAATCACGAGTGATTGACGGCTGCTTCCTCCGAGGTGAATTCTCATCTTTACTTATTGCTCTTTTCTAGATCATCTAAGAAACGATCAACAATGCGTGATTGACGAGCCTGGTCATCTAGTGCTTCCCCGACAATCTTTGAAGCTAACTCAACTGCAAGTGCACCAACCTCATTACGAAGTGATGTAACCGCTTGTTGACGTTCAGCTTCAATAGACGCATGAGCCGCGGCCGTAATTCGTGCCGCTTCTTCCTGCGCCTTGACGCGAAGTTCTTCAACGATAGATGCGCCTTGTACACGAGCCTCTTCGCGAAGCGTTTGAGCCTCATCGCGTGCCTTTGAAAGCTGGTCGTTGTACTGAGTTAGCGCGCGCTGTGCATCTAGCTGCGCCTTCTCTGCGCGTTCCATACCGCCTTGGATCGCCTCTGTGCGAGCGGTAAATGCCTTTTCAAACATTGGCACTACCTTGCTGCGCATTACAAGGAAGAGAAGGATGAACGCAACAGCGCCCACTATTAACTCCGCAGTGTGCGGAATCAGTGGATTTACCTTCTCTGCCTCAGCGGCAAAATTTAATGTACGCATTGTTTATTAGAGAACGAATGCGAGAACGAGTCCGAAGAGTGCGAGTGCTTCAGCAAGCGCGAATCCAAGGAATGCGATTGGCTGTAGAACACCACGAGCTTCTGGCTGACGTGCAACGCCGTTGATGTATGCGGCGAAGATAAGTCCAGTTGCGATTCCGGGACCGATTGCTGCGAGGCCAAAACCGACCAGGTTGAGTGTGCCTTCCATTTTTCTTACCTTTCGTTAGTTACTGCGTTAGTGCTCGTCGGCAAGGGCGCCGGCGATATAAAGAGCGGTCAACAGAGTAAAGATATACGCCTGCAGACATTGGACCATAAACTCGAAGAAGGTCATCACAATGCCGATACCGAAGGCAAATGGGCTGATCAACTTCAAACCTATAGCACCCGAGAGGAGATGCTCTCCTCCCAAAATAAAGACGAGCAACAGCAAGTGGCCCGCGAACATATTTGCAAAAAGACGAAGTGAGAGCGTAAGTGGTCGCACCAAGAAGAAGGTCAGGATTTCAAGGGGGGTAATCAAGATGTAAGCAGGCTTTGGAACACCTGGCATAAACATGATGTCCTTGATGTACTTAAAGAATCCGTGATGACGAATGCCAACGTAGTGGAAAACGATAAATGTGAAGATTGCTAGGACGTAAGCAAATCCAACATGAGACATGGTCGGAAATTGCAGTAACGGCACAATACCGAAGAGATTATTTACAAGAATGAATGTAAAGAGTGTGAAGAGGTAGGGAACAAAGCGCATGAACTCATGGCCAATAACATCTCGTCCAAGGCCGTTGCGAACAAACTCGTAAACGCTCTCGCCGGCAAATTGAAGCTTGGAAGGGACTACCGCTGCCTTGCGTGATGCAAGAAGAAAGAAGACCGAGATCAAAATGACTGAGAGAAATACTAAGAAGATCGGCTTAGTTGTGTAGACGTTATCGCCGAAAATAGGAGGAAGCTCAAAATCTTTAGCGCTTGGCGGAACGAAACCTTCGCCCTCAGCACCTGATCGAACTAACGTGAGCACACAAACTCCTATGAAATCTAGTAAGTAACCAAACTGTGGAAAATCTTGGGGAGCGGTAAATCAGGGCAACCTTATGGGTAAAGGTGCCAGCCTGTGAAATCAGAAAAGCGGCCCGGGGTGTGAGGCGCGCTACTCGCGCCCGAAGCGCAACCAGACCAGATATATGGCCCCGCCCATGCCCACGAGGAGGCCGATCAATGTGAAGTAGGAGGTCTGGAGCCACTTATCAACAGCCCAGCCGACGCCGCCCCAGAAGAGAAGCCCCGATAGAAGGTATCCAAAGATGGTCCACATAGCGTTCTCGTCGCGATTAGTTGCCATAGCTCCAACTCCTCATTCATTCCAACTTTAAAGGTTGGTTACGGTTCTAGCGGTTTGCCGCAGGGGGTAATGGTAGATGAGTTTTCAACTTTAGATAACTGCGTATTTCTCCGCCTAGCCACGCTGCTGTGAGCGCAACTGCGCTAACTCCAAAGCTTGCTCGATCAATACTCTCTCGAGGAGTGAACTTTGCAAGGGCCCAGAGAAAGAGTCCTAAAAAGAAGAGTTTGGCAAAGTATGAAAAAAGAGCAAGCGCCATTGTGCTAATTGGGTCAAGGTTTACTGAAATCTTTGAGACAAATATATGAACTATGAAGTAGATCAGAACAATGAGTTGAGCAAGAAGGGCTCCATACAAACCTGCAAAGCCCTGTACCGCTGATGAGATTGCAATTGATACCAATCCGACGAAGAGTGTTGGTTTAAGTGCGCCACTTAGCAACTGGCTTTCATTGCTCTTATCCTGCGAACTAGTCATTAACGCCCACCAGAGACTTAGATTTTCCGCGAGAGAATCTAATCGTAAATGCGAGCATTAGCCCTGCAACGATCGCCGATAGCCAGATCGGAGCAAAAGCTGAAACCGTTACTGGAAATGCAATTGTTGCCGTCCATAGATACAGGATTGCTGCGGTGCGAATCTGCGTATTGCCTGCACGCATGATGCGGTGATGTAAGTGCTCTTTATCTGAAGAGAAGGGTGACTTACCCGCTCTAATACGTCGAATAATTGCTAGCGATAAATCAATGAGTGGGATTGCAAGAACAGCAAAGGGAAGCAGTAGTGGCAAGAGTGCCGGTCCTAAGCTTTCAGCTGTTATAGCGTTGGGATCAACCTGTCCCGTTAATGTGATCGCAGAGGATGCAAGAAGTAGGCCAAGAAACATTGATCCAGAGTCACCCATAAAGATTCGAGCAGGGTTGGTGTTGTGTGGCAAGAAACCAAGACAGATACCGATGGTTACAGCGGTAATCAAAGATGGCGCACCCGCACGGCTAAAGCCGTAGATAACCGCTAATAGATATGCAAAGGCAAAGAAGGCAACCCCTGAAATGGCCACCACACCGGCGGCAAGTCCATCTAATCCATCGATGAAGTTAACAGCGTTGATCGTGACTAGTACCGCAAGGACTGTAACTAGCTGACCAATACTTGGGGGAAGGGTTGTTACTCCATTGATTGGCAGCCATAAAACTTGAATTCCATAAAGAAGCAGAATTCCAGCAGCCATCGCCTGACCGGCTAACTTTGTGATTGCATCCAACTCGTATCGGTCATCTGCCATTCCTAATAAGACAAGAAAAGTCCCGGCTAGAAAAATCCCCTGGGCGTCATGGCCAAAGGACTTTCCAACGAGTGAAAGGTTGCCAACGATAAGGAAGGTAATTGTCATCGCTATCCACATCGCGACCCCACCCCATCGTGGTGTTGGCGTCGTGTGAATATCTCTTTGACGTATTGCAGCAACTGCACCGAACTTGATCGCCCAGGTACGCACAAAAGGTGTAACTACATAACAGATCGCAGCTGCTAGAAGTAGAGTTACAAGATACTCACGCATGATATGACCTTACGCTGTATAGATTGGAAAACGTGCAGTCAGTGCGTGCACCTCAGACTTTATTCCAGCAAGCGTCTTTTCATCATCTGTGCGAATCGCGCGAGAGATAAGAGAAGCAATCACCTTCATCTCCTCTGTTCCCATACCTTGAGTTGTCGTAGCTGGGGTACCTACGCGGATTCCACTAGTGACAGATGGTGCTTCTGGATCAAATGGAATTGAGTTCTTGTTCAGAACAATTCCTGCGATTCCACATCGCTCATCGGCAACCTTGCCGTTTACACCTGTTGAACGAATATCGATCAGTGCAAGGTGGGTCTCAGTTCCACCTGAAACTGCGCGCATTCCTTCAGCTTCAAGCGCTGCCGCAAGGGATTTAGCGTTAACAATTACATCCTTGGCGTACTTTTGATAGGCAGGAGTTGCGCACTCAGCGAGCGCGATTGCTTTACCTGCAACAGCAGACATGATTGGCCCACCTTGCATGCCTGGGAAAACCGCCTTATCAATAGCTGCCGCGTGCTCTGCCTTAGTCAAGATCATTCCACCGCGGGGACCGCGCAATACTTTATGCGTTGTAAAGGAGACAACATCTGCGTATGGAACAGGTGAAGGAATCGCTTTTCCGGCAACTAAGCCGATGAAGTGAGCTGCATCTACCCACATAATCGCACCGACCTCGTCGCAGATTTCGCGGACCTTTTTGAAGTCGATTAAGGATGGGTAAGCGGTGGCACCTGAACAGATCATCTTTGGCTTGTGCTTCTTTGCTAAATCGCGCAGTTCGTCATAGTCGATGAGCTCGTTATCTTGGCGCACTCCGTATGACTCAACGTTGAACCACTTACCTGAAAAGTTGACCTTTGATCCGTGGGTGAGGTGACCGCCATGTGGAAGCGACATCGCAAGAACCGTGTCACCTGGCTTTGTGAAAGCTTGATAAACAGCAACGTTGGCACTTGCTCCTGAGTGAGGCTGCACATTTGCATGATCTGCACCAAAGAGCGCCTTTGCACGATCGATAGCAATTACTTCAGCCTTATCTACCTCTTCACATCCACCGTAGTAACGCTTGCCTGCGTAACCTTCGGCGTACTTATTGGAGAGGGTTGAACCAAGGGCGGCAAGCACGGCGCGTGAAGTGAAGTTCTCTGATGCGATGAGTTGAAGGTTTGTTTGTTGACGCTTTAGCTCTGAGAGCAAAACTGCAGCGATATCTGGATCCTGCTTGGAAAGGAGGTTGAAATCAGGTCCGTAAAATGTCTCAGAGGTCATGGGCCGAAGCCTAATCGCTACGGCAGAGAAATTCCCGGTGCAACCGCAACAATCTCTTCAACTGAGATGGCCCCCACACGCACAATCTTTAAGCCCGATAAATCAGATTCCACCAGGGTTGATAACTCTGTTGGCTCAAGCACACCTTCGGTGAAGATATCGGCCACCTGGTTATCTGTCAGATTCAAAAGCTCTGGATCGCGCACTGGCGGCTTACCAGTCTTTGCGGCACTGGCCATAGCCAATGGTCCTGTCTTAGCCAAGAGTGAGTAAACAAATCCCTTTGAAGGAACGCGCACAGTGATTTGATCGAGAGCTCCTGCATCTCCAAGATCCCAGCCCAACCAGGTATGAGGTTTTAGCGCCAAAGAAAGTTTGCCTGGCCAAAACTTTTCACATAAAGACTTTGTCTCTTCCGAGATCTCGCGAACTATTCCCTCTAAAGTTTCAAAACCTGGAATGAGAAGTGCAGCCGCAACGCCAAGCTCGTCACCTCTAATAACATGTAGCGCTCGAACAGGGTCATGAAAAAATGCATCTGCAAGAAGTACGTATGCACCTTCTAATGGAGCAACAACAACATAGCCATCTCTGATGGATTTGGCCGCGCTTTCAAGGTGTACCTCAAGATCACCAGAGGTTATGTCAGTTTGATACATCAATACCTCTCACTAATCTCGATCGCTTCTGCGGGTTGCACTTGTCCAGCGCGGGCGCCCAGTTAAGTCCTGATGAAGTTTAATATCAAGGAAATCCACACTGAGTAACTTGGCGATCTCTTCACCTTGATCCTCGGTGTGCTCAATGGCTAAAACCCCCCTGGGCTTTAATAGCCGAGCTGCTGCTTCAATGAAGAGTTTCGGTATCTCGAGCCCACTGTGACCGCCAAAGAGTGCGATATGCGGCTCATGCTCTGCGACATCTCGGGGTAGGGGCTGTGAGTTTGGAATGTAAGGAGGATTGGCGATAATAACATCGCATTTCACGCCAGGTAGTACATCAGCAACATCTGCTTCAACAATGCGAACATTTTCAGATATTGCTGCAACGTTTTTCTTAAGCCAGAAAATCGCCTCAGGAGATTTTTCGACCGCGATTACTCTCGATATTGGCGCCTCTGTTGCGATAGCAAGAGCAAGAGCTCCAGATCCTGCACCTAAGTCGATAACGCTTATGTTTCCCTCAACCGTTGAGGCTTCAAGGTTTCTAATGTGGGTTAGTACGGCGTCAACGAGAAGTTCGCTCTCTGGCCGAGGCACTAATACTCCGGGTCCAACCTCTAGCTCAAGATGACGAAAGTATGCGGTTCCTGTTAAGTACTGCAACGGCTCATGATTTGCTCGGCGGCTCACCAACTTGGCGAAGGTATCTTCAACAACACCAAAGTCGCCCAGTCCTTTGAGCGTCTCTTCCAAGCGGATTGGATTATGAAGCTCCATGCGATCTAAGCCAATGACGTAAGCAAAGAGGTGCTCTGCATCTACCTCAGAGATTCCAGCCGATGCAAACCTATCTTTGGCGCTACGCAAGAGTGGCTTGATATCAAACATGAGAGTTAATTTGTGGAGGAGAGTTTTGCAGCCTTATCTGCATCGAGCAACGCCTGAATAACATCATCTAGCTCGCCGTTTAAGACTGCATCTAAGTTGTTTGATTTGTAGTTCACACGATGATCGCTTAAGCGGTTTTCTGGGAAGTTGTATGTACGAATTCTTTCAGAGCGATCAACGGTTCGAACCTGGCTCTTTCGTTCAGCAGAGGCAAGCGCTTCAGCCTTTTCCTGAGCATCTGCCAAGAGACGTGCGCGCAAAATACGAAGTGCGGACTCTTTATTTTGAAGCTGGCTCTTCTCGTTCTGACACGAGACAACGATTCCAGTTGGAACGTGTGTCAGCCGAACAGCTGAGTCGGTCGTGTTAACGCTCTGGCCTCCTGGACCTGAGGAGCGATACACATCTACACGCACATCATTCATATTCAATTCGACATCAACCTCTTCGGCTTCCGGTAAAACAAGAACCCCTGCGGCAGATGTATGGATGCGACCTTGTGACTCAGTCTCTGGTACGCGTTGAACGCGGTGCACTCCACCTTCAAACTTCAATCTCGCATAAGGAGATTTGCCTTGCTCGGCAACGCCCTTAGATTTAACCGCCATTGAAATATCTTTGTAGCCACCAAGATCTGACTCGGTCAAATCGATTATTTCAATCTTCCAACCCTGTTTTTCGGCGTAACGCTGATACATGCGTACAAGATCTCCTGCAAATAACGCAGACTCATCTCCGCCAGCACCAGCCTTAACCTCAATGATCACATCACGATCATCGTTTGGATCTCGTGGAAGAAGTAGCTCCTCAAGCTTTGCTGCGGTCTCTTCGACCTTTGCTTCCATCGCTGGAAGTTCCGAGGCAAAATCTGGATCTTCCGCTGCCATCTCTTTGGCCGCCTCTAAATCATCTGCAGCGCTCTTCCATGCGTTAAAGCCTGCTACTACGGGTCCAAGCTGTGCGTATCGGCGTCCGAGTTTGCGAGCGTTACCAGCATCCTCATGAAGGGAGGGATCAGCCATCTTTGCTTCAAGCTCTGCGTACTCGCGCACCATCTCATGTGCGGATGCAAAACGATCCTTACTCATGGCCTCTCCCTTCTATTAGTTGTCTATTGGTTGACTATTAGTTGAAATAAAAAAGACCGCGACCGCAACCAAAGCAGGTTGCGATGCGGTCTCTTTAGAAAGCTACTTCTTTTTACCGAAACGCTCTTCGAACTTCGCTACACGTCCACCAGTATCGAGGATGCGCTGCTTGCCTGTGTAGAACGGGTGGCATACAGAACAAACTTCAACGTAGATAGATCCGCTAGCAACTGTTGAGCGAGTAGTGAACTTCTCGCCGCAACCACAAGTTACGTGGGTCTCTTTGTACTCTGGGTGAATCTCTGGCTTCATTTTCTTCCCTTTGTTCTATCTGGATCCGATGCCCAATTACTTGAACTTCGGTGAACCAGATGGTTCGGTTAACGGTCGTAAGGGTAACGGGCTACCCCGTTACTTGTGAAATCTGAGCGTGTTAGCCCTCGTTAGGACCAGCGGTTGTCTTCTGAATCTGCATCAAGAACTCAACGTTGGACTTAGTGCCCTTCATCTTCTCAAGGAGAAGCTCGAGAGCAGCTTGTGGCTCAAGAGCATGAAGAACTCGACGTAGCTTCCAAACAATATTGAGCTCCTCTGAACCCATAAGGATCTCTTCCTTACGTGTACCGGATGCAACAACATCGACAGCTGGGAAGATGCGCTTATCTGCAATCTTTCGATTGAGGATGAGCTCCATGTTTCCTGTTCCCTTGAACTCTTCGAAGATAACTTCATCCATGCGTGAGCCTGTATCAACAAGTGCTGTTGCAAGGATTGTGAGTGATCCACCATCTTCAATATTACGAGCTGCACCAAAGAACTTCTTAGGTGGATAAAGCGCTGCTGAATCAACACCACCAGAGAGAATTCGACCTGATGCTGGTGCTGCGATGTTGTATGCGCGACCAAGTCGTGTGATTGAGTCGAGAAGAACAACCACATCGTGGCCAAGCTCTACAAGGCGCTTTGCGCGCTCGATTGCTAGCTCCGCGATTGTTGTGTGATCATCTGCAGGGCGATCAAATGTTGAGGCGATAACTTCACCCTTAACTGATCGCTGCATATCTGTAACTTCTTCAGGACGCTCATCTACTAGAACAACCATTAAGTGACACTCTGGATTGTTAGTTGTGATTGCGTTGGCGATTGACTGCAAGACCATTGTCTTACCAGCCTTTGGTGGCGAAACAATAAGTCCGCGCTGGCCCTTACCAATTGGTGCAATAAGGTCGATAACGCGAGTTGTAAGAATGTTTGGCTCTGTTTCAAGACGAAGACGCTCTTGAGGATAGAGAGGAACAAGCTTGCTGAACTCAACACGGCCCTTAGCTTCTTCGTAAGGAACACCGTTAACAGTTTCAAGAGTAATGAGCGGGTTGTACTTCTGGCGTTGTTCGCCTTCACGTGCCTGGCGAACCTGACCCGTTACAACATCTCCCTTACGCAATCCGTACTTACGGACCTGCTGCTGTGAGACGTAAACATCGTTAGGGCTTGGTAGGTATCCACCTGTGCGAATAAAGGAGAAGTTCTCCATGATGTCTACAAGGCCACCTACTGGTACCAAAACATCATCCTCTGAAATTACTGGCTCGCGCTCTTCGCGAGGTGCACGATCTCGGTTGCGGTCACGTCCACGGTTGCGGTCACGTCCGCGGTTGCGGTCACGTCCACCACGGAATTCGCGGTTGTCGGAGTCGTTGCCACCGGAGTTATTGTTTGAGTCATTGTCATCATCATCGCCCTCATTAGAAGGTGCGCTCTGATCGCGGTTAGAACTCTTCTTGGCATTGCGTGCTTCGCGGCGTGCTTCGCGTTCAGCCTTAGCTGCCTCGCGGTTTGATGCCTGTAAATCTGCAATCGCTGTCACAAGAGCGTCCTTCTTTAACTTTGCAGCGCCATCGATGCCGAGTTGGGAGGCCACTTCCTTAAGTTTCGGAAGGGTCATCGCTGTTAGCTCCGGACTACTTGAGCGAACTGGTTCTTTTTCAGTCATGTGCTTCTTTTCATTTGGGGCTACGCACTCACGAATTACTCGCAAAGGCGAAGAGCCTGTGGTTTTTTCTGGATTATCTCGGCCGACTTACGCCGTAACTTCCGGCTGGCTAGATAGGGAAAGCGTAGCAGTTAGATAAGTGTGGCGCCAAACGGCGAAATCTCGAGGGGTTTAGCCTCAAACTTAGAGCCCGCAGCACGTATTAACTCTGCAGCATCTGCATCATTTCCAGCATGTAGAGCTAGAACCGTTGGTCCTGCCCCAGAGATAAAGGCTGCAACTCCAGCTGCTCGCAGTTTAGTCATTAACTCAAATGAGGCTGGCATCGCTTCTTTTCGGTAGCTCTGATGCAAGAAATCCTCAGTAGCTCGGTATAAAAGATCTGGACGCAGTGTCAAAGCGTGTACTAGTAACGCCGCATTCGCTGAGTTACGTGCAGCATCCTTGTGCGGAATGCTCTCTGGCAGCATCTTCCTTGCTTTGGTAGTTGCAACTGCAGAGTTTGGGATAAACGCAATCGCGCGAACACGAGGATCGACAGCTAAAGAGATGGATTGCGCAACCTCTTTACCGTGACGATCCTCCTGCCATGCAACTACTGCTCCACCGAAAAGTGCAGCTGCAACGTTGTCAGGATGGCCCTCCATCTCGGTGGCCAAGTTAAGAAGTACTTCATCACTCATTTTGTCGCTGCCTGTAAGTACTAATGCACGTGCAAGAACTAATCCCCCAATAATTGCACTGGCAGATGAGCCAAGCCCACGCCCATGAGGAATAACGTTGAGCGCACGCACTGCAACGCCTTTAGGTTTTCCACCTAAAAAGTCAAAGCCTTTATACATCGCCTTCACCAAAAGGTTCTTGTCAGTACGCGGAACATCGTCGGCGCCTTCACCAGTTACATCGATATCCAACCCTGCATCATCGAGAATCTGTGCAACGTAGCGATCATGCATACCCAGTGCTAAACCAAATGAATCAAAGCCAGGACCAAGGTTGGCACTGGAGGCAGGGACTTGAACCTGGATTGGATTTGCTTTAAAGGTTGGCTTGGCCATAATCAGTTCTCGTTACTTCTTTAGCCCAAGAGCTTTTGCAGCAAGTGCTGCATTTACCTTTACAACCTTTGGCTTCTTAAATGTTTCAAGCGCCCAAGAAATATCCTTCAAGCCATGACCTGTCACAGTAATAACGATGCGCTTGCCCTTAGGAAGCTTTCCGGCTTTCTTGTACTTAATAAGTCCAGCAATTCCTGCAGCACTTGATGGCTCAACAAAGACACCCTCTTTTCCTGCCACGATTGCGTACGCCGCCAAGATCTCTTTATCTGTAACTGAATCAATTACTCCACCGGATGAATCACGTGCTTCAATGGCTTGATCCCATGAAGCTGGATTTCCAATTCGAATCGCTGTTGCGATGGTCTCTGGCTTTAAGACCGGCTTACCTTTCACAAGTGGCGCAGCGCCGGCTGCTTGAAATCCCCACATCTGAGGAAGCTTCTTTGAGATGCCATCTTTGCGGTACTCGCGGTACCCCTTCCAGTAAGCGGTGATATTTCCTGCATTGCCAACTGGGAGTGCGTGAATATCGGGAGCATCTCCAAGCAGATCAACGACCTCAAATGCTGCGGTCTTTTGTCCTTCAATACGGAAAGGGTTAACGCTGTTTACTAATGCAACCGGGTAGTTATCTGAAAGATCGCGAGCCAGAGTTAGGCAGTCATCAAAGTTGCCATTTACCTGAAGAATCTGTGCACCGTGGATTACGGCTTGAGCTAGCTTTCCAGTTGCAATCTTTCCTGCAGGAATTAGTACGGCGCAGATCATCCCCGCTTTTGTTGCGTAGGCGGCGGCGCTGGCGCTTGTATTTCCAGTTGATGCACAGATAACAGCTTTGGCGCCATCTTCAGCGGCTTTCGAGATCGCCATTGTCATTCCGCGATCTTTGAAGGAGCCGGTCGGGTTGTTGCCCTCAAACTTTAGCCAGACATCGTTTTCGAGAAGTTCTGATAGGTAACCGGCGTGAATAAGAGGTGTCCCGCCTTCGCGAAGAGAGATGATCGGAGTCTTAGCTGAAACTGGCAAGCGATTTCGATACTCCTCGATCACTCCACGCCACTGATGGACACCACTCTTTTTTCCAAAGATGCTCATGCCGACAACGCTCCCTCTACACGAATAACACTTGAAACATGCTTCACCATATCCATCGCCTTCAAAGCATCAACTGTGGCTTTGAGCTCGCCTTCAGTTGCTTGGTGAGTAACGATTGTGAGCTCGGCTTCTGTATCTCGACCAGCCTGATTAACGGTCTGAATAGATACTCCGTGAGTTGAAAAGACCTGAGCGATCGCTGCCAATACGCCCGCCTTTTCCTCTACCTCAAGGCGAATCAAAAACTTTGTCTTTGTAGTTTCAATTGGTGCAATATCGCGATCTGCATAATCTGTTTCACGTTGCCCAACAGAGTTATGGGCAATATGTCTTGCAACTGCACAGATATCTCCGAGAATTGCAGAAGCTGTCGGTGCGCCACCGGCTCCACGTCCGTAAAACATGAGTGAACCAGCTGATTCGGCTTCGACAAATACTGCGTTAAAGGCATCTCGAACAGAAGCCAATGGATGGCTCTTGTGAAGCATGACCGGGTGAACACGTACTGAGATTTCATCGCTTGGAGTGAGCTCAGATATGGCTAGCAGTTTGATGACGTGATCCATTGACTTGGCAATCTGCACATCTTCAAGTGTGATCTTAGAGATTCCTTCACGATATACATCATCGATAGTTACGCGAGTATGGAAGGCAAGACCAGAGAGAATCGCAGCTTTAGCGGCGGCATCAAAGCCTTCGACATCGGCTGTTGGGTCAGCTTCAGCGTAACCGAGCGCTTGAGCCTCTTTAAGAACATCTGCAAACTCGCGGTTATCTTCATGCATCTTTGTAAGAATGTAGTTCGTAGTTCCGTTAACGATTCCCATCAAGCGAGTAACAAAGTCGCCAACGAGGGAGTCACGCATAGGTCGAATAATTGGTATCGCACCTGCAACGGCAGCTTCGTAGTAAATATCCTCACCCTTTGCATACGCCGCTGTAAACATTTCTGCCCCGTGGCTTGCAAGTAGCGCCTTGTTCGCGGTTACGACAGATTTACGGTTTTCAATTGCCGCCATAATGAGTTCACGGGCAGGTTCGATTCCGCCCATTACCTCAACGATGAGATCAATCTCTGGATCGTTGACGATTGACTTCGCATCGGTTGTAAATAGCTTTGGGTCTATGTCATCGATTGGTCGGATAGTACGTACTGCAATCTTGACGAGTTCGATCTTTACTCCGGCCCGAGTTGAAAGCTCCTCTTTATCTGCAAGAAGCAGACGTGCCACATGACTGCCAACGACTCCGCATCCGAGCATGCCGATGCGCACTGGACGATCGAAGATGTGCTTATCCACCGGGTTCATCCGCCTATTCTTTCACATCAAGTGCGAGTAAATCTGCCTCATTTTCTCGGCGGACTATTACGCGGGCTTTCCCATCTTTTACAGCGATAACCGGTGGTCTAGGGACGTGATTGTAGTTACTTGCCATGCTTCTTCCGTAAGCGCCTGTTGCAGGAGTAGCCAGTAAATCCCCTGGTGCGATATCTGATTGAAGATCGATGTCACGAATTACGATATCGCCGGTCTCACAATGCTTTCCGACAATTCGGGATGAAACCTTTTCTGATTGAGATTGGCGTGATGCTAAGATTGCAAAGTACTGAGCATCGTAAAGTGATGGACGAATATTCTCGCTCATTCCTCCATCGACAGAGATGTATCGACGGATATTTCCATCTTCGAGAGTTACATCTTTAGTGGTTCCGACTTCATACAGAGTAAAGGTTGTGGGACCAACGATTGCGCGTCCTGGTTCGATAGAGATAACTGGAATTGAAAGATTCTTTGCAGCGCAGTGTTTCTTCACGGCGGCATGGAGTGCAGGTATTACCTCACTCGGTTGTACCGTCTCTTCATTTGGAAGGTATGCAATTCCATAGCCTCCACCTAAATCCAACTCTGGAAGTTCGCGTCCAAACGCATCACGAAACTTCGCTAAGAAGTTGATGAGTCGCTCTGATGCCATCTCAAATGAGTCTGTCCCAAATATCTGTGAACCGACGTGACAGTGGACGCCGCGAAGCTCTAACTCGGAATGACGTAGAACCTCTTGAACAGCATCCCAAGCACCGCCACTTGCAATAGAGAAACCAAACTTCACATCTTCATGTGCTGTGGAGATCGATTCATGCGTATGAGCCTGAACGCCTGGGGTAAGGCGCAAGAAGACCGCTTGGACCTTTGAATACTTGCGCGCCATAGCGGCAACGCGTTCGATCTCATGCAGTGAGTCGATAACTACTGTCTTTACGCCGACTTCAACGGCTCGATCAATCTCTGCAAGTGATTTATTGTTTCCGTGAACCTCTATCTTTGAAGGATCGATTCCACCAGCTAGCGCTGCTGCTAACTCGCCTCCTGTGCAGACATCGATACCGATACCAATCTCTTTAATCCATCGAGCAACATCTGTGCAGATAAATGCTTTCGCTGCATAGAAGACATCTCCGGCTTGCGGGCCAAACTCAGACGCTAAGGCGCTCTGCCAACTGAGAGCACGGGTGCGAAAATCATCTTCGTCAATAAAAAATGATGGTGTTCCAAAATCCTTTGCAAGCTTCGAAGCGCTGATGCCAGACAGATGTAGTTGATTATCGTCAAATGAGACATTTTTCGACCACATAATTACATCCTCTCCGGTGCGCTTACGCCAAGTAGATCAAGACCATTCTTCAGTACTTGCTTAGTTGCTGCACATAGATTTAATCGCGCAGAGTGAAGCGATGTAACCGGCTCATCTCCCATCGGTAGTACGCGGCAGTCTGCGTAAAAGCCGTGATAAAGACCGGCGAGCTCTTCTAGATAGCGGGCAATACGGTGTGGTTCGCGAAGCTCGGCGGCCCCACTGACTACACGAGGGAACTCGGCAAGTGCACCTAAGAGTTCGTTTTCGCGATCATGGCTAAGTTGCTCTGGATCAAAGTTTTCTAATCCGTGCGCTGCCTTGAGTTCATCAGCGTTACGAAGCACAGCTGCGATCCGTGCATGTGCGTACTGCACGTAATACACAGGGTTTTCATTTGTATTTCGCTTCAAAATATCTACATCCATCACCATGGGAGTTTCCACTGGATAGCGAATGAGTGTGTAGCGGGCGGCATCAACGCCAACCTTTTCTACCAACTCTTCAAGGGTAATAATGGTTCCAGCACGCTTTGAGAGCTTGACCTCTTCGCCGCCCTCCATGATTTTTACAAGTTGGCCGATCAGTACCTCAATGTTGTACTTAGGGTCATCACCAGCGCATGCTGCAATTGCACCTAATCGGTTAACGTACCCGTGGTGATCTGCCCCAAGCATGTAGATACAGATATCAAAGCCACGTTCGCGCTTATTAATGTAGTAAGCGGTATCTGACGCAAAGTAGGTTAAATCTCCGTTGGCTTTAACAAGTACGCGGTCCTTGTCATCTGTGAAATCCGTTGTGCGAAGCCAAGTTGCACCATCGACTTCAAAAACATGTCCTTGCGAGCGCAGCTTCTCTAAACCATGATCGACCGCACCTGAGTCGTGTAGTGAGCGCTCTGAGAACCAAACATCAAACTTTGTTTGAAAGGTTTCTAGCACTCGCTTCTGATCTGCTAGCTGAGCCATGTACGCAGCTTCTCTAAAAGCTATGAACCGCTCTTGTGTTGGTAGGTTAAGAATTCCTGCATTTGCTGTAACAACCTCTGCTGCTAAATCCTTGATGTACTCGCCCTGGTATCCATCCTCAGGAATCGGATTACCAAGCGCTGCAGCTTCTACCGATTGACCGAAGAGGTCCATCTGATTGCCGCGATCGTTGATATAAAACTCACGTGTCACCTTGGCACCTGCTGCAGTTAACACGCGACCGAGTGCATCGCCTACCGCGGCCCAACGAGTATGGCCAAGGTGCAATGGCCCAGTTGGATTAGCGCTAATGAACTCAAGGTTGATCGTTACACCTTTTAACTTCTCACCTGTTCCGAACTTAGAGCCTGCAAGGATTACTGTTCGAACTAAATCTGCTTGGCTAGCGCGATTGAGCGTGATGTTGATAAAGCCGGGGCCTGCGATATCCACCTTTGTGACCTCTGGCAAAGACTCAAGATCTGCCTTTAACAACTGCGCGACCTCGCGAGGATTCTTACCCGCAGGCTTAGCTAATTGAAGTGCAATAGAAGAGGCGTAATCACCATGATCGCGATTCTTTGGACGTTCTAGAGGAATGGAGTCTGGAACTTGTCCGACTAGATCTCCACGCTCAATTGCGCGAGCGATTGCCCCTTGAATCTGGGTCGCTAGGAGTTCTGAATGCGAGGACACCTGCGTAAGGCTACCGTTTTTTGTTACTTCCACGATGAACCTCTAGTGTTACCTCTTGCAACTCCAGCGGGAGTGGTGAAATGGCAGACACGCAAGTCTTAGGAACTTGTGCTTCGGCGTGCGGGTTCAAGTCCCGCCTCCCGCACCAGATTGATTACTCCCAGGTTGATTACTCCCAGGTTGATTTAGTTCGGGAACTATTTAGTGGCTGCAAAGAGCTTCTTTAAGGTCGGGCCAACTTTGTAAGCCTTATCCCAGATCTTTGGATCCCCATGGATAGCCCCTGGAACTATGGTCAACGTGCTTTTCCCACTAAGAGCCTTCACTTCAGAGTTAATCTCAGTCGATGTAAAGGATGAAACAAAGCAGTCTGCGGCTCCGTGATAAATGTAGAAGGTCGGCAGAGACTTATTTGTCTTAAGTAATGGATACAGATTTGCTGAGGCAAAAGCTGCTTGGCCCTCCGGTGAGGTTAGATTTCCAAACCAAGGATGAAAATCTGCTGGTGGTACAGGAAGTGGAGTTGGACATGGATGTTCAACCAATTGAGATGCCATTGTTGCAAAGTTTGCATTACCAAAAAGACTTACTGCAGCAGAAACCTTGGCTGAAGTCGAAATGTTTGGATCGCTTGCGTTATCAAATATTGAGGGCTGTTCACCAGTAATTGCTGTCATGAGAGCTAAGTAGGCACCGGCAGACTCACCACCAACAGCAAACTTCTTCGAGTTAAATCCATACTTTGAAGCTTTCGCACGGAGGAATCGAACCGCTGACTTAGCATCTATTCCAGCTGCAGGGTAAAGAGCCTCTGTACCGAGTCGGTAATTAATCGAAGCAACCGCTAAGCCGTTAGCAATCATTGCTTCAAGAAACTTCGCACTTTCATTGGTCTTCATGAAGTTTTCATCGAAGACCATAAAGCCACCACCATGAAACCAAATCATCAAAGGAGGGTTCTTAACCCCTTTTGGCATGTATAAATCCAGGCGCTGACTTGGTGACTGCGACGCATATGCGACATCCTCATAGACCTTCATCTTTGCTAATGACTTCACAGACAAGGTATGCGTAACTGGTGGAAGTCCTGGATCTTCTGCAAGAGCAAGAGGAGATAGCGCTAGTGATGTCAGAGCTACGGATGAAGAAATGATAATGAACTTATGTCTGATTGAAATCATGCTTTGGAGGGTAGACCTGTGGGACTTAGAAAGATATAGGGCTGGGGTGCTAAATTCTCATCATGGCAAAAGCCTCACCAGCAAAGGTTAAGAAGCTTCGTTCAGAGGCTATGAAGGCTGCTGCTGCTCGAAGGGCGGCGAAGGCTAAGTCACGTTGTGCTGTGACTCGCGGTGAAGTGGATCTAGATGCCTACGAAGCCGTAGATGGAAACTGGCGAGAGCTTGGCATAACTGCGCCAGCAAGACGCGCGCTCATTGATGAGGGTTACTACAAGTTAAGTGACCTTAGAAAAACATCACTTGAAGAGATCAAATCACTTCATGGAATGGGTCCAAACGCCATCCGCATACTTGTTAATGAGATGAAGAAAAAGGACCTATCTTTTCGTAAGTAGCGCCTGACAAGTACTACCTAACTAACGGCGAAGATCAAATAATAAAGCTGTAGATAAGAAGGAGCGAACCAACGCTTCCAACTACCGCAGTCGAAGACTTAGTCTGCATCCAATTTTTTCCAGGTGTCGTCAGGGAAAAAAGAAGAAGTAGCGCACCAGGAAGAATCAAGACAAGACTCTTACTCACATCGCTACCCCACTGATAACGCAAATTAATTAATCCCGCAGCCAGTGCTGCATACCCAGCCATACGAAAGTTATTGATTCGATAGTTTTTCATTCCCAAAGGGTAAAGCAGAAGGGCGCCGGTTTCCCGACGCCCTTCCGAGTAATTACTTACTCACTTTTTCAGTGAATTAGTGATCAGCTGGCATTCCTTCAGCATGTGACTTCATGCGAGCGATCTTCAAGATTGTAAGACCGAATACGCACTTAGCCAGGATGTCTGCGATTGTGTAGCCTACCTGTACAGCAACGAATGAAGATGCTGACTCATCACCAACGATGTTGAAGATGTAAGCGATTGGGTATACACCCCATGTAGCGATGAGAAGAAGACGTAGACGTCCTACTGTCTCTGCCACACCTGCAGGCTGACGATCCAGTGACTTTCCAAGCTCTACGAATAGTACGTAGAGGATGTAAAGGAATGGAATTGTTGAAAGAACACCGTAAAGAATCTGTGTGTTCTGGTCTGATGAAATCTCACCTGGGTAACCGAGTGCGATCATCGCAGCTGCTGCAGGAACAAGGCGAACAATAAGTGAACGTGCAACTGTTGCTGCAAGTGCAAGTACTGCGATTACCTCTACAAGTAGAAGTGGAACAGTTAGAAGCCAGTCAACGTAGCGGTATGCCTCGTTGAATGCGCCCTGATCTCCTGACACATTTACAGTCATACCTTCTGATGACTCAACAAATGAGTTGAAGATACGCCAGTAGTGGTAAGCCGCAATGAATGTAACCATTGAAGACATCACTAGTGCATTGCGGTACTTAGCAAGTACTCGTGACTGTGACACCAATGTGTACACGGTGCATGCGAGCATTGAGATTAAACCGAATGAGAACACCGCATAAACGAGGTTCCACTGGTTGCTATCGAGTTTTAGCATGTATTTCCTCCGTGAGGTTTGAGAGGGTCTTGTGACGCTCTACCAATTAGCCATGGAGTCCTCGAGGAGCCACATCGCTGCTTGGTGGTTAAAGTTTGTACCCAGAACGCCTATTCCGCGATACGGAAATGCAAGAAATTTGAACTTTTTTTCCAAAGTTTGAGCCTAGTAGGGTTGGCCAATGCGCCAAAAGCTGCAAGAGCTGAAGAATCACCCTGGATTCCTCCCCTTGGCGATCTCCCGCTTTATCTCAAATGTTGGGAATGGCCTATCACCAATCGCTTTGGCCTACGGGGTTCTCTCTCTTCCTGGCGCAACGGGAAAAGATCTGAGTTTTGTCATGGCTGCGCGAATGGTTCCGATGGTTGCGCTCATGATCTTTGGCGGTGTTATCGGTGATCGGTTTAAGCGAAACCGAATAGTTGGTGGCGCAGACATTTTAGGAAGTGTATTTGCCGCAATTAGTGCGGTTGCACTTATTACTGGCTCTGCCACTGTCGGACTACTTGCGTTAATGGGCGCACTCTTTGGAGTATTGAACGCTCTGTGGTGGCCCGCAATGTCTGGAGTGTTGCCGGAGATTTTGCCGAAGGAGAAGTTACAAGATGGCAACGCCATCATAAGTTTGGTGACAAATATTGGCTTTGTTCTTGGTGCACTTCTTGGCGGAACACTCGTCGCAGGTTTTGGTGCTGGATGGGCGCTGTTAGTCGATGCCTTTTCATTTACGATTGCAGGAATTCTAGTGTGGAACCTAGATCTTCCAGTTCTTCTCAAAGAAAAGGGAAGTTCGATGATTCGAGATCTAAAAGAGGGATGGGTTGAGTTCACATCTCGATCATGGGTAGTTGCAATGGTGATCGCATTTGCCGCCATTAATTTAGGGTTTGAAGCGCTTCTACAAGTTCTGGGACCACTGAACTACAACACTACAAGTAACGGACCAAAGTTTTGGTCTTATAACCTCGCTGCTTTAACGGTAGGCATGTTTCTAGGAAGTGTAATCTCGCTCAAGGTTAAGTTTAAAAGACCTTTGTTTATTGCAATGATCTTTATCTCCCTCTCTGCCATCTGGGATTTTTCTCTTGCATTTCAAGCTCCATTAATCCTCTCCTTGTTTTGTGCCATGCTCTCTGGGATTGCTGTCGACATCTTCATGGTTATCTGGAATACCTCGCTTCAGAGCCACGTTCCAGAAGCTGCCTACTCACGAGTTGTTGCCTACGATGCATTAGGTTCATATGGAATCGCTCCCATTGGGGTAGCCATAGCAGGACCGATGGCCCACTACTTCGGTGTCAGTACGATGATTCTGATGACAGGCTGCATTACTTTGACGGCCGCAGCTCTTTCACTCTTCGTTAAATCGGTGCGAGACCTAAGAAATTAGCTCTATCTGCGGTTGACTTGCAACAACGAACTCCTCGTGAGAAGAATCTGAGAAACTTTGTTACTTTTCCTTCCTACATCCTTACCTCCTCTAGATTGAATGCGAGAAACTCATGTCAGATGCAACTAACTGGTCTTTCGAGACTTTGCAGATCCATGCAGGTCAGAGCCCTGATCCGACCACTGGTGCGCGCGCGCTCCCGCTTTATCAAACAACTGCATATCAGTTCCGAGATACAAAGCATGCGGCGGATCTCTTTGGTCTAGCTGAGTTAGGCAATATCTATACACGCATCATGAACCCAACTCAGGATGCGGTCGAGCAGAGAATTGCAGCGCTCGAAGGTGGAGTGGCAGCGCTTCTACTTTCATCTGGTTCAGCAGCGACTGCGTTTGCAGTAATGAACGTTGCAGAAGCCGGGGATCACATCGTTTCTAGCCCTAGCCTTTACGGTGGAACTTATAACCTGTTCCATTACACGCTTCCAAAGTTTGGTATCGAGGTTACATTCGTCGATAACCCTGAAGATCCAGAGTCATGGCGTAAAGCAACACGAGAAAACACAAAGGCGTTCTTCGGCGAGACGATTGCTAACCCTAAGAATGAACTTCTAGATATCGCCGCAGTAGCGAAGGTTGCACATGAGGTAGGAGTGCCACTTATTGTGGATAACACAGTTGCTACTCCATTTATTATCAAGCCAATCGAATACGGTGCAGATGTAGTTATTCACTCTGCAACCAAGTTCTTATCTGGTCACGGTAATGCAGTAGTTGGTGCGATTGTAGATTCAGGAAAGTTTGACTACGCCAAGTATCCAGCCAGATTTAAGAGCTTCAATGAGCCAGACCCTAGCTACCACGGTTTGGTTTTTGCTCAAGCTCTCGGCGTAGGATCAGCCTTCGGTGCAAACCTTGCTTACATCTTTAAGATTCGACTACAACTTCTTCGAGACATCGGAGCGGCTGTTTCACCATTTAACGCGTGGTTGCTTGCACAAGGTCTTGAGACTCTTAGCCTTCGTATGGAACGCCATATTCAAAACACTAAAGAGGTTGCAACCTGGCTTGAGAAGCATCCAGATGTTGAAAAAGTCAACTACGCATCCTTACCATCTTCAAAGTACAACGCACTTGCTAAGAAGTACGCACCAGCTGGATCGGGTTCGGTGCTCTCCTTCGAGCTAAAGGGTGGCATTGAAGCAGGCAAGAAGTTCGTTGAGTCTCTTAAACTATTTAGCCATGTGGCCAATATTGGAGATGTTCGTTCATTGGTTATTCACCCAGCAACTACTACGCACTCACAGCTCAGCGCTGATGAGCAGTTAGCGGCAGGTGTTACTCCTGGACTCGTACGTTTGAGCCTAGGCCTTGAAAATATCGCTGACATCAAGTCGGATCTAGAGGTTGGATTTAAAGCTGCGAAAGGTTAATCAGGCTCATTAAGGCGTAGAGTTCTTACATGAGCGAGGTTGTAAAGACGAGCGAGGCGATAGCACCTCCCAAGTTACGTGGGTGGTTTCACTTAGGGGCAACGCCTCTTGTGATTATCGCTTCGCTTGTCTTATTTATTCTCAGCCGTGACTCCTTTAAGTTTGCTGTAGCCCTTTACTCAATTACGGCAATCACTCTCTTTAGCGTCTCTGCTATTTATCACCGTGTCCCATGGTCACCTGCCAAGAAGAAGATATGGCGCCGTTGGGATCATGCAAATATCAATCTATTAATCGCCGGTTCCTACACTCCCTTTGCCGTTTCACTCCTTGAAGGGCGAGATCGCACAGTTCTCTTGTCGGTTGTTTGGACAGGGGCGCTTATCGGAGTTGCGGTGCGAGTCTTCTGGATTGGAGCCCCACGTTGGCTCTACGTTGCTAACTACCTCGTGCTTGGATGGGTTGCGGTGATTTACACACCTCAGCTTTATAGGGAGGGTGGTTTATGGGTCTTACTTCCGATTATTTTCGGTGGTCTTTTGTACTCGGTTGGCGCCATTTTTTACGCACTAAAGCGCCCTGGTAGAAACGCTAAGTACTTCGGCTTTCATGAGCTTTTCCATATCTTCGTGCTCGCTGCGTGGATCTCCCAGTACCTGGCTGTCTCAATAGCCATTTACCGCAACTAGGCACCATGGCTGTGGGTGATTCCACGCTCACCCTCCCCAGCTTTTGGTCATATCCGACTTTGCCCTAATCTATGACCATGAGCGAGAAGAATTCATTTAAGAGCTGGGTTGGCTTTAAAGAGGCTGAGAGCGCGGCTCCAAGTTCAGTTGACCGCATCCGTGAACTTGAATCACAGTTAGCAGATCTTCGTTCCCGTCGTGACGTTACATCACTTAGCCGTGAAGAGTTTGAAATCTTGGCAACAGAGACTGCGATGTCGATGATTAAGTCTGCGCAAGCGCGCGAATCAAAGGCGATGAACTCTGCTGAGCGACTCATCAAAGAGGCAGCAAGTAGCGCTAAAGATGCTGTTGAGTCAGCAGAGAATAAGGCTCGCACAATTCTCTCGGGTGCTGAGTCCCGTGGTCGTCGCTACATTACAACCGCTGAAGCTGAAGCGGCAGAGATAACACGCGATGCAAACCGTGAAGCGCAATCAATCTTTGAAGAAAAACGTCGCGAGGCCGCCCTCATTGCACAGGCTGCACGTCGCGAAGGTGAAAAAATCATCGCTACAGCGACCAATGAGGTCGGAAACTACCGTCAATGGCTAACTGGAGTAGTTGGCGAAGCAGAGCGCCTTTACAGAGTTCAAACGCAGTCACTTGATGCGGCAGAGAGTGCGATCGCCCAGAGTCGAGCACGTTTGGACTCTGCATTCGAGCGCCTAGCAGATCTCCAGAAGAGCGTCGTAGACAATCTCAACTCAGATAACACAATCATCAGTACTGGTCCCAAGCAGGTTTCAAGCCAGCGCACAAAGCCGGCGCTTGAAGGACCTCGATCCTCTTCTAAGAAGAAAACAGCTAAAAAAGCTCCAGCTAAACGCCGTTAATTAAATGGCAACACAGCGCGGAATTCAGTACATCCCTGCAGTCGATGGATTGCGTGCTGTTGCTGTCATCGCGGTTATTCTCTATCACTTAGGTTTTAACTGGATACCGGGTGGATTCTTAGGTGTTGATCTCTTCTTTGTGATCTCAGGGTACGTAATTACCCGATTGATTTTGGATTCAATTCAGCGAAGCGGTGGATTAGATTTGCGAGCATTTTATCTTGCGCGCATTCGACGACTTCTACCACCTTTAGTGTTTATGGTTTTCTCCACCCTTATCTTTGTCAGCTTGTGGGCTCCAGATACCATTAAAAGATTTCTTACAGATACACCTTTCGCTCTCTTTGGCGGAATGAACTGGTGGCTGGTCTTTAGAAATCAGGATTACTTCGAAGCGATAGGTCGCCCTCCACTTCTTCAACATACTTGGTCTCTTGCTGTGGAAGCACAGTTCTATCTGGTTTGGCCCCTCATACTTCTTCTTGTATTAAAGCGCTTTGGAAAGAAGAAGATTCCAGGAGCTGCCCTCCTCATCGCTCTTACCTCAGGTTTAGTTTTACTCTTTGTTTCATACGAGTTGGATTCTTCGAGTTCATCCAAAGTTAGCCACGTCTACTTCGGAACCGATACACATAGCATCGGACTTTTCCTAGGAGCAGCGTTGGCAGTTAGTTGGATACCGCAGAACTTCCATGAGCAAGTCTCCAAAAAGGCTCAGAACTTTATTGATGGAATTGGAGTTTTTGGCTTCATCGGAATCATTGCATGCTTCCTTTTAATTGATGAATCAAAACCTGCTCTCTACCGCTTAGCATTCCCACTTGCTGGATTATTCGGAGCTGCAATCGTCTGTTCAATCGTTCATCCCGCTTCACGTTTTGCACCAATTCTTCGTAACAAAGTTCTCCTATGGATTGGAGAGCGTTCATACGCAATCTATCTATGGCACTGGGTTATCTTTCAAATCACTCGCCCATCAGTGGATTTAGAGGGCCAATCGTGGGCTCTCTACACTCTTAGATTCTTGATCGTCTTAGCTCTTGCAGATATTTCGCTCAGAGCTGTTGAACTTCCGATTAGAAGTGGAGCGGTTTCCTACTGGTTCAAGGGAATGAAGTATCGAACTGTCAGAGTTCGTCGTCGTCAACAGATTTTGGTGGCAATCGCGTCAGCGGTAGTCATCATCTCCTCAGTTACAACCTCTACCTATGCAATTTCGCAGGGCAATAAAGAGGCGCAAGCATTAAAGGACGCACTTACCGTTACAGAAACTGAGCCTGTAATCACCGATGCTTCTAACCCTGGACTATGGGTGACTGGGGACTCCGTAATTCTTGGTATTCGCCACGAACTCGGTGCGCGATCTCCTATTGGGTTGATAAATGCAAGAGTTGGCAGACAAGCTGGTGAACTTAAAGAGGTAATTGCAAAGGATTTATCTACCATGAATAAATCCACGATAGTTTTCAACTTAGGTAATAACAATGCGCTTACTCGCACTGATGTTGAAGAGATTTTTGAGTTAATCAAGGATCAGCCAAAGATTATTGTTGTAAATACTGCGGTGCCAAGGCCTTGGAAAGACCCAAACAACGCATTAATTAAGGAGATTGCCGCTAAGTACTGGCAGGTTAATTTAGTTGACTGGGCTTCTATATCAGATGGCCATCCTGAATACTTTGCGCCAGATGGTGTTCACCTTGTCGCATCCGGTGTTACCGCTTATGTAAATGAGATTGAAAAAGTTCTTTAAGTAGAAATAAAAAATCCCGCCTTTTAAGGGCGGGATTTTTTAGTTAAATACTTACTCCCACTGACCTGCGAATCCGAAGATTTTTGCTGATGCAATCTGACCATCAGAGTAAACAGATGAAACACGGAAAGCTGTTTCTCCATCCTCTGAGCTCTTAGTGAAAGCCTGAGTTAATGTTCCAGCAGGAAGCTGTGCTACCTCGCTCCACTCGCCACGGTTTGAACGGGTCTCAACCTTGTAACCAGTTAAACCATCTACCGATGCAGGGGCTTTCCAAGAAACATTGAGAGCTGAGCGATCAGCGTTTCCCCAGTTTCCGATGAAGCGTCCTGGTGCTTCAACAGTTGCGACTGGTTCTGAAGATGATGACTCTGATGCTGATGGCTCAGCGCTTGGTGACTCTGATTCAGTTGCAGACATTGTTGGAGCTGGTGCTGCTGAGTCATCGCTGTCTTTTCCGCCGGAAAGAACTAGAGCGGCAAGAAGTACGATGGCAACGAGCACTGCAAATACAACCTTTGGTGAAGTTCCTTGCTTTGGCTTGGCAGATGGCTTCTCGGTTGAACGCGCCGCGGCAGCTGTTGTGCGATTAGCTGCTGGAGTCGTTGACACGTTTACGCGATCGCGTGAACCAGATGTTGGTACTGGAGGAACTACAAACTTTGATGTAGAGGTCGAACGCTTAGCTGACTTCTTTACAGCACGCTTTGCTGTCTTCTTAGCTGCACTCTTCTTAACTGTGCGCTTAGCGGTTGACTTCTTAGCCGTTGACTTCTTTGCAACCTTCTTAGCTGCACTCTTCTTAACAGTGCGCTTTGCAGTTGACTTCTTGGCTGCACTCTTCTTAACGGTGCGCTTTGCGGTTGACTTCTTGGCAACCTTCTTAGCTGCTGACTTCTTCTTAACTGCCACGTTGACTCCTTGGATAGCTCTTTGCGTAAACCGACGCACTCGGACAGGGATAAGTTTAGCCTAGAGATTTAAGAGCTTCTATTACATCGGGTGCAATCGCCCGCAGGGCTTTACCGCGATGGCTGATTTGATCCTTTTCCTGCGGGCTCAACTGCGCACTAGATACCGAGTAACCGGCAGGTTTAAAGATGGGGTCATACCCAAAGCCTCTCTCACCCTCAGGTGAAAAAAGTATCTCTCCCTCGAAGTCAGCTGAGCGAGTGACTACTTCTCCACTGGGCAGGGCAAATGCGGCAGCGCAGGTAAAGCGTGCCCCTCTTTCACCTGCAGGAACCTCAGCCATCGACTCCAATACCTTCGCATTGTTTGCTAAATCATTTCCATGTTCACCGGCCCAACGAGCCGAAAAGATTCCCGGATCTCCATTTAAAAAATCAATACACAATCCGCTGTCATCTGCGATAGCAGGGATACCAGTGACATCGCACATCTGTCGCGCCTTAAGAACGGCGTTCTCTTCAAAGGAAGAGCCAGTCTCATCAACCTCATGTGCTTGCGGAAAGTCTTCTAAGCCCAGTAACTCAATCTCACCGGGAGCAATACTTTCAAGGATGCGTCGAAACTCCTCAATCTTTCCCTTATTTCGAGTCGCAAGAAGCAACTTAGAGGGCATCTTTTTCTTTCGCTTACTTTTTAAGTGCGTTGCTCTGTTTAAGATCTAGCTCTTTGCAGCCAGTAACGGCAAGATCTAAGAGTGAGTCAAGTAAAGCGCGATCAAATGGAGTTCCCTCAGCGGTTCCTTGAACCTCAATGAAACGTCCATCTCCGCTGCAAACAACGTTCATATCTGTATCAGCGCGAACATCCTCTTCATAGCAAAGATCTAGCATTGGAACTCCATCAATAATGCCTACACTCACTGCAGCCACTGAATCACTAAGTGGCTTTGAGGTCGCCTTAATATGTCCTTGATTCTTAGCCCATTCAATTGCATCGGCGAGTGCAACGTATGCACCTGTGATTGCAGCGGTACGTGTTCCACCATCTGCTTGCAATACATCACAATCAATCACGATTGTATTTTCACCGAGCTCTTTCATATCTACGATTGCACGAAGAGACCGACCGATTAAACGTGATATCTCTTGTGTTCGTCCGCCAAGTTTTCCCTTAACGCTTTCACGATCTGATCGAGTATGTGTTGCGCGTGGCAGCATTGAGTACTCAGATGTAACCCATCCATTTCCTGAATCCTTTAACCAACGTGGAACACCCGGAGTAAATGATGCAACGCAAAGCACCCGAGTTTTACCAAACTCAACGAGTACCGAACCTTCGGCGTGATCTAACCAGCCACGAGTAATTTTGATCTCGCGGAGGTCGCTGACTTTTCGCCCGTCATTACGTGCCATGTTATTTCTCCAGTGTTGATATATGTTCGACAGATCCAACTTCAGGACCAAGGAATCGACGAGCTAGGACTTCAAAGCTTGAGCTTTCGCCAGTTGCTAAGAACTTATGGGTTGGTGCTGTAGAACTTGGTTTACGCAGCAGTGAGTTTTCTACCAGTGTTCGGTATAGATCTTTAGCTGTTTCTTCTGCGCTAGAGACAAGTGAGACATCATTTCCCATGACATAAGAGATAACACCTGTTAAGAGTGGGTAGTGGGTACAGCCAAGTACCAAAGTATCGACATCAGCGGCCATTACAGGGGCAAGGTATTCACGTGCAATCTTTGTAATAGCCTCCCCTGATGTCTCACCACGCTCGACAAACTCAACAAACTTTGGACAAGCAACGGATGTAATTTCAAGATGCGTGGCGGCGGCAAATGCATCGAGGTACGCCTTTGAATCAATCGTTGCCTGGGTCCCAATAACTCCGATTCGACCGGTTCGAGTCGCTGCAACAGCGCGTCGTACCGCAGGTTGAATAACTTCAATAACTGGTACCGAATAACGCTCTCGTGCATCCCGTAACATCGCTGCACTAGCTGTGTTGCATGCAATAACCAAAGCTTTTACCCCTTGATCGACGAGGTAATCCAAAGTTTCTAAAGCAAACTCCCTTACCTCTGCAAGAGGTCTCGGACCGTATGGGCCACGAGCGGTATCGCCAATATAGAGAGTTGATTCATTTGGGAGTTGATCAAGGATTGCTCGAGCTACAGTTAAACCGCCGACACCAGAATCAAAGATTCCGATAGGTGCGTTGCTCATATACGAAAGTCTACCGCGAGATGAGATTAAGCCCAGAGAGTTCCGTCTAGCCCCTCAGTTGCTGCTTCGATATCTGAACCATAAATACCTGTTGAGAGGTACTTCCAACCGCCATCACACACAATAAAGGCAATATCTGCATCTCTGCCATCACGAACTGCTTCAGCACCTATGGCAAGGGCGGCGTGCAAGATTGCGCCGGTAGAAATACCAGCAAAGATTCCTTCAACTTCTAGCAACTGACGTACGCGCTTAACAGAGTCCTCTGCACCAACTGAAAATCGACGGGTTAATACCGTTGCGTCGTAGAGCTCAGGAACAAAGCCTTCATCAATATTTCGAAGTCCATATACCAACTCACCGTAACGTGGCTCTGCAGCAATAATCTCTACATCAGGCTTCTTTTCACGTAAGTATCGGCCCGCACCCATAAGGGTTCCAGTGGTTCCTAGCCCTGCAACAAAGTGGGTAACAGTTGGAAGATCCTTGAAAATCTCTGGACCTGTACCGTTGTAATGTGCAGCCGTGTTTGCAGGATTGCCATATTGATAGAGAAATACCCACTCTGGATTTTTTGCTGCTAACTCTTTAGCTACACGTACAGCCTCATTGGATCCACCCGCTGCAGGTGAGGAAATAATCTGCGCTCCCCACATCTCTAAAAGTTGGCGACGTTCAGGGCTGGTGTTCTCCGGCATCACGCAAATAAGTTTGTAGCCACGAACCTTTGCAGCCATCGCTAATGAGATTCCTGTGTTTCCGCTGGTTGGCTCAAGAATTGTCGCGCCAGGTTTTAATGTTCCATCTTTTTCAGCTGCATCGATCATCGATAATGCTGTGCGATCCTTAATCGAACCAGTTGGATTTCGATCCTCCATCTTTGCCCAGAGACGTACGTTGGGCGCAGGGGAAAGTCGAGGCAATCCGATTAGCGGTGTATTGCCTACAGAGCTTTCAAGGGAGTCGTAACGAGCCAAAGTTATCCGCCGGCGACAGCTGGAAGAATTGTTATTGAATCTCCATCTTTAACCTGAGCATCTAACCCTCCGAGAAAGCGAACATCTTCATCATTGACGTAGATGTTAATAAAGCGGCGCAGTGATCCGTTTTCAAGAAGACGCTCACCAAGGCCTGCGTACTGCGAATCAAGGTTTGAGATTACAGATGAAAGATTTGCACCTTCAGCGGTAACGGCTTTCTGATCCTTTGTATATGGACGAAGGATTGTTGGGATGCGAACTTCAATACTCATGCGCCAATTATGGCGAATAAAACCTTTATTCGGTAATTGAAACTTCTTCCTCGGTTACGACGCCATCTACGATGCGAAATGAACGGAACTCTGTCGCAGGTGCAATCTGTTTGCGTGTAGAAACCAACACATAATGGGCTCCAGGCTCCCCTGCATAAGCGATATCAGTACGAGATGGGAAGGCCTCTGTTTCAGTGTGAGAGTGGTAGATAACGAGGATTTCCTCATCATTGTCATCTGCTTCGCGGTACAGAGCTAACAAATCCTTCGGATCAAACTCATAGAAAGTAGGTGAGTGAGCTGCGTTGATCATCGGCTTCAATCGAAGAGGTTTATCGCTTCCAACTGGTCCAAGGATCGCCCCGCAACACTCATCTGGATACTCATTGCGTGACTGTTCGAGGATTGCGTCAACAATCTTCTGTGAAATTTCAAGAGCCATAATGCCTAAATACTACCGGCATCATCCATAAGTGCCATGACAAGGGTTTCCTGTAACCATCCAAGCCACGAGTACACCGTGTACACCGCTGACATTGGATCATCGGGAGCTAGGAGTTCTAGATCCTCTGTTGTTTTCTCGGCAACATTTAATCTCACGCCAACAGCTAATCGAATATCGTTTAATGCTCCAAGCCAAGCATTTGCCAAATCATGATCTATATCAACAATGTTGTCTTCTGCACTCTTCAAATACATTCGCATAGCCATTGCATGAGCTTGCTTCTTGTTTCTAAGCGTTGACTCTGTATATCGTCGAAACTCAGCAGCATCTACATCATCTGCGTATGCGTTTGGTAGCAAGCGATGAAGAACTGCATCTTCGGGCGGAGAGTCATGCGAGGTAATTCCTACCATTGCAGCGAGAGGGTCTTCATGACCGTGATCTACCCGTTCAGCTAAAAGTTCAATGATTTGTTCTGCAAGGTTGATGAGAATTTCTCGCTCTGATTGAGAAAACTCTGCGATATATGAGTTACTTCCATGACGTTTGAATCCCTCGGTGTTGCTCATGAATGAACTCTCATAGCGCCTGGTCTCCACGTTGGAGAGTTGCCCATAGACCAAACTCATGGAGACGAGCTACATCATGCTCCATCTCTTCACGGGAACCGGTCGATACAACCGCTTTGCCTTCATTATGAACTTTGAGCATTAACTCATTGGCCTTAGCTTTTGAGTAACCAAATAGCTCCATTAATACATACGTTACGTACGACATCAGATTTACTGGATCATCCCAAACGATAGTCACCCACGGTGAATCACCGGAAAAGATCGCTGCAATCTCCTCCTCAATTTTGTCCGCAGTTTTTACCATCACCGAACAATGATAGAGAATTGTGAGGTAGTCACAAGTGAGTATGCAGAGTCCTGCGCTACTTCAACGGCAAAGGTTGAAACTCCGCGGCTCTCTTTATCTACCTTAAATGTGGCCACGCCTTGGCTATCAGTTGTGAGAGCACTGCCAACTGCCCGCCACTTTCCATCAACCATCTTTTTGAGTACAACGGAGGCACCCGCTGTACGCGGATTGACGGTGGCTCGAATACTGATGGATGCTCCTGACTTAACGCTTGTCGGAGCCGTTATCTCAACAGCACGACTAACTGAAACTTCAGCCTCCGAACTCGTTGACTCCATGCGCTCCCATGTGCCATCACTAACTAGGCGAATTGTTGTGCTTTTCGCTAAGAGTAATGAAGTAGCAAATGCGCCAAGATTATTGGTGACACCATTTGCTAGAACTCGCCAGTTTGAGTCGGTAGCGCTCTTTCCTTCAATTCGAACCGGTATTCCAGCAACTGGGAGTTTGTCCTCTAAAGCAAACACACCGCTGACGAGTACAGAAGATCCATATGCAATCGCGTTCTTGTCAACGCTTAAAGTGCTTAGAACCTTTGCTGGTGCAATTGATGAAGCAACTGCGGCAATTGCTTGAAGAGCTAAAGGCTCCTCCATACCTAGAATCCACGTTGCTACGCCTCCTAGTTTGTACTTCTCAACTAACTTTGCACGGACGGAGTAACTCTGTGCATTCTGATACCAAACAGTTCTAGTTGCGGTACAGGTTGTAGCTAATCCACTTGATGTTGTACCTGGATAACTCTTTTGATAGGTAAAGGTGCTCTCCTGAAACTGATCGTTGTACGTTGGTACAACTCCGTACGCAAGTGCATTTGCGGCCGCCTCTTTTGTGTGAAATGTTGCTGCCTTTGCTCCGACCTTTACAACAGAAGTTAGATTCGATGGGCATACTCCCTCAACCTTTGTAACCCAGTCTTTTCCATACCCAGGTAAACCAACCCAAACTTTGGATGCAGGCATAACCGAGATTGCATACTGAACCGTCTTTTCAACCCACACTATTGGGCCGATTGGTCCTGGGCGACTTGTTGAGTAGTCATAAGTCATAATTCTCAAACGATCGATATGGGGCGCAATCTTTGCCCAGGCATATACGTAGTAACCAGGATCATTTACTTTTCCGGTGTATTGATACGGGGTTGTTACCGATAAAATCTTATTCTTTGACCGCAGCGAAGCGCTGAGTTCAACTATGAAACTAACCCAAGCAGGTTCAGTCGTAACCCAAGAGCTTCGGCCATCCTCAAAAGCAAAGCCTTCAAAATCTAAATCAATGCCATCGTAACCATTGGCATCAATAAGTGAATTAATAGAGGTAATTATATTTTTTCTACCTATCGGATCTGCCATAGCTTTAGCAAGAACTAATCTCGCGGTTCCATCATTAATTGTAGGAATTAACTTAAAACCAGCGCTTCGTAAAGTGGCAAGAGTTTGTGAAACCGGAACACTTGGGTTTCCTGGTGTGTAAAGATCTTTTATCGTTGCTTTCTTGGATGTACTTAAATAACTCAGTGAGTACCAAAAGGGCATAATCTCATTCATGATTGCTTTGCTATTGAGCGCTGCAGGTAGGTAGTTCTTCAAGCTGTAGTAAGGAAGCCAGGTTGTCAGAATTTTTCGAGGCTCGGCCGCATTTGCTGTCGGAGCAAGAGATGCACCAAATAACAATGCAAGGGCAGTGAGGGTAGAGATCAGAGATCGACGGGTGCGATTACTGATCTTTAGATCCGCGAGGCAGACCTTCATAAATCTCTTTGCATACTGGGCAGATTGGATACTTTTCAGGATCACGGGATGGGATCCACTTTTTACCGCAAAGTGCTCGCACCGCTTTACCGGTGACCGCTGATTCAACGATTTTTTCCTTTTTCACGTAGTGAGAGAAGCGGTCATGCCCACCATCATCTTCTTTGAGGTCGGGTCGGGTTAGAAGCTCTGTATCTCGTTCTATACCCATGTACGAAAGGATAGTGCCAGCAGGTAGAATTTGAAGATGAAGGACTTACTTCGCACTCAGGATTTATCGCGTGCAGACGTTGACTTGCTGCTCGATACAGCCGGAGAGTTTTCGGAGAATCCTCTTCGTTCTGCAACAGCGCTAGCGAATAAGAGCGTTGCGATCTATATGACAAAGCCCTCAACTCGTACACGTCTTGCATCTGAAACCGCAGTGGCACACCTTGGCGGCACTCCAATCTTTATCCGTGGAGATGAGCTTCAGCTGGGTCGTGGCGAAACAATTAGCGACACTGCAAGAATCATTAGTGGGTTCTGTGAAGCGCTCATCATTCGGACATTTGCTCAATCCGATGTTGATGAGCTAGGTGTTAACTCTTCGATTCCAGTTATCAATGCACTCACCGATGATGATCATCCAACTCAGTTACTAGCTGATTGGTTAACCATCCGTGAAAACTTTGGGAAAGATATTTCGGGACGTAAATTCGTCTACCTTGGTGATGGAAACAACATGTCTCACGCTTGGCTGACCATGGGGGCAATCATGGGTGCGCACGTTGTTGCAGCAACTCCATCAGGTGCTTGGGCACCCGATGCAAAGGTTGTTGAGAAAGCGAAAGAGATTGCCAAAAAGACCGGCGCAACTATCGAAGTAACCAACGATCCGGAAGCCGCATCAAAGGATGCAAGTGTTTTGTATACCGATGTTTGGATGTCTATGGGAGATCCTGAATCTGAACGCGCTGAAAAGATAAAGGCGCTTTCACCCTTCGCCGTTACTGAAAATTTGATGTCTTTAACCGCTACCGACTCAATCTTTATGCACTGCCTACCAGCGCATCGAGGTGAAGAGGTATCCGCCTCTGTCATCGATGGGCCGAAGTCGGTCATCTGGCGTGAGGCTTACCACCGACGCACAACTATTCAGGCGCTGCTCTATCACCTAACAAGGGGCGAGCTCTCAGGCAACTAGCGCCAACTTTGCCCACCCGTTGTACTGTTCAACCATGCTAATCGCCGTACCAAAAGAGATTAAAGATGGAGAAAAGCGCGTAGCGCTAGTCCCAGATGTCATCAGTAAGTTGACGCGTTTAGGTTTAGATGTTGTCATCGAATCTGGCGCTGGAACTCATTCGCAAGGTAGCGATGCTGAGTATGAAAGTGCCGGAGCGAAGGTTGTTGCAGGTGATGTTTTAAAGAGTGCAGATGTTGTTCTCTCAGTTCAACCTCTGACACCGGCTCAGATGACAACCTTAAAAAAGGGTGCAGTCACAATCTCTTTCTTATCCCCCACCACTGCTGTTGATTCAATCGAGGCAGCAGCTAAAGCGGGGGTTACAGCGTTTTCTCTGGAGCTTGTTCCGCGAATCTCTCGTGCGCAATCGATGGATGCACTCACCTCTCAAGCTTTATGCGCAGGTTACCGTGCAGCTCTTGTCGGTGCCGAGCTATCGCCAAGATTCTTCCCAATGCTTATGACAGCAGCAGGAACAGTTACTCCAGCACAGGTGCTTGTACTTGGTGCAGGTGTCGCAGGATTGCAAGCGATTGCAACAGCCCGACGACTTGGTGCGGTTGTCTCTGCCTACGATGTTCGTCCTGCATCTGCTGATGAAGTTCGCTCGATGGGTGCGGCCTTTATTGAACTTGAACTCGAAGCTCTCGAGGGTGCTGGAGGTTATGCGCGCGAGATGACTGAGGAGCGTGCAGCAAAGCAACGAGATCTTCTAACTCCATACATTGCGAAGTCACACGTCGTAATTACAACTGCGGCGGTACCAGGGCGCACCGCTCCACGATTAATGACACAGGCGATGGTTGATTCGATGCAACCAGGCACCATCATCGTTGATCTAGCAGCTGAAACAGGTGGAAACGTAGAGGGTTCAAAGCCTGGTGAAATAGTTGTTACAAAGAATGGTGTTCGAATTTGGGGCGGAAAAGATGTTCCAAGCCAGCTTCCATTCCACGCATCAAGTCTTTACTCACGCAACGTAGTCAATCTTCTGACGCTTATTACTAATCCAGCTAAAGATGGTGAAGCAGCAACATTAAATATCAACTTCGAAGATGAGATTGTTAACGGGTCTGCTGTCACGCACGATGGCGCACAACGTGGGGGTACAAAATAATGGATGCAATGGCGATCGTCTCAATCTTTGTTTTATCTGTCTTCGTTGGTTTTGAGGTTGTTTCTAAGGTTTCTTCTACTCTGCATACGCCTCTGATGTCGGGTGCAAACGCAATTCACGGTGTCATCCTTGTTGGAGCAATCATGGTCTGCTCTCACAGCGAGACCAATTTAGAGCTAGGACTTTCTGTTGCAGCAATAATCCTTGCAACAATCAACATGATCGGTGGATTCGTCGTAACAGACCGCATGCTTGAAATGTTTAAGGGCAAGAAGGGAGCTAGCAAATGAGCCAAACTCTCTACGACCTTATTGGTCTAGCCGCCGGTATCTGCTTCATTCTGGCGCTTAAAGGACTTTCACACCCAAAAACCGCCCGTCGCGGAAACCTTATCGGTGCACTTGGCGCAACGGTTGCAACCGTCGTTGTCTTCTTTAAACCTCCAATTAACAACCTGCCTTGGATTCTTGGCGCTCTCGCTGTTGGTACAGCAATTGGTGTTCCTGCAGCTCGCAAGGTTCAAATGACACAGATGCCACAACTTGTTGCATTGTTTAACGGTGTCGGTGGTGGCGCAGCAGCTCTTGTGGCAATTGTTGAGTACCTATCCCTTGGAACAGAGGCAACAACCGCTGAAGTAATCTTCACAGTATTTACAGTTGTTGTCGGTTGCGTCTCCTTTAGCGGTTCGATTATTACCTTCTTAAAGCTTCAGGAGTTAATGACTACCCGTCCAGTTGTTTTCCCTGGTGGTCGCTTTGTAATCGCAGCAACACTTGGAGCTGTACTCGCATCATCTGTGTGGGTTGTTATTGAACTCGGCACAACCCCTCTATTGGTGCTTGCAGCACTCTCCTTGATTTTCGGTATCCTCTTTGTGCTTCCAGTTGGTGGCGCAGATGTACCGATCGTTATCTCTCTGCTCAACGCCTTTACAGGTTTAACAGTTGCAGCTAGCGGATATGTACTTCAATCAACTCTCTTGATTATCGCTGGAACTCTCGTAGGTGCATCAGGAACAATCCTCACCCGTCTGATGGCTGATGCGATGGGACGCTCACTCTTTGGAACTCTCTTCGGGGCATTTACAGCAAAGCCACAGGAAGCTACCGGTCAGGCCGAGGAGCGACCAGTTCGCTCTGGTTCAGCAGATGACGTTGCGATATTGCTCAACTATGCACGACGTGTAGTTATCGTTCCAGGCTTTGGTTTAGCTGTAGCGCAGGCACAACATACTGTGCGCGAACTTGCAGACCTCATGATCTCTAAAGGCATAGATGTTGCGTACGGAATTCACCCTGTCGCTGGTCGTATGCCAGGACACATGAACGTTCTTCTTGCTGAAGCAAACGTTCCATACGATCAATTAGCTGAGATGGATGAGGTCAATCCAACCTTTGGTCAAACAGATGTTGCCATTGTTATTGGTGCTAACGATGTTGTGAACCCTGCAGCGCAGACAACACCAGGTTGCCCAATCTATGGAATGCCAATTCTTGAGGTTAATCACGCAGCCAACATCATCTTCTTGAAGCGCTCAATGCGCCCAGGCTTTGCAGGAATTGAGAACGAGCTACTTTACGATCCAAAGACAATGCTTCTCTTTGGTGATGCAAAGGCTTCGCTTACAAAGGTTGTTAGTGCGCTAAAGGCGCTTTAATTTCCTTCTTGCAACTCTGTTGGTGCGTTGTGTACATCCAAAATCTCTTGGGCGGTCGCAGGCTTAACATCTCCGCCTAACTTGTCTGTGCGGTTAAGCGGACGCTTGGCATCCTCTTTATAGATTGCTGGAATCGAACCAAGCAAACCCTTCTGGAAATCTTCAAAAGCCTGCAGAACTTCGCGCTTTGTATTCATCACAAAGGGACCCATCCAAGCAACCGGCTCCTTAATTGGCTGTCCACCAAGGATGAAGAGCTCAAGGTTTGGTGAACGCGACTCCTGTTGATTAGCAGCACGCATAACAATTGAGTCACCATCACCGAAAACAGTGAGCTGACCCATCTGAACTGGACGCTGTTCATCTCCTGCAAAACCAAAGCCTGACATTGTGTACACAAGTGCGTTGTAATCCTTACGCCAAGGAAGTCGAATCTCTGCACCTGGAGCAACCGTTGCATGGATTAAAGTAATTGGAGTCTGTGTTGTTCCTGGACCAACATGGCCATCTAGTTCACCTGCGATAATGCGAATGAGCGATCCACCATCGGCGCTCGTTAGAAGAGAAACATCATTTGCGCGAACATCTTGGTATGCAGGTGGTGCCCACTTCTTTGCAGCTGGAAGGTTTACCCAGAGTTGGAATCCGTGGAATAAGCCACCGCTCATCACTAAGTGCTCGGGCGGAGTTTCAATATGAAGAATTCCACCACCAGCGGTCATCCACTGAGTGTCACCGTTGGTAATTGTTCCTCCACCACCGTTGCTGTCTTTGTGGTCAAAGATTCCATCAATAATGTATGTAACAGTTTCAAAACCGCGGTGCGGATGCCACGGAGTTCCCTTTGGCTCACCTGGTGCGTACTCAACCTCACCCATTTGATCTAAGTGAATAAATGGATCGAGCTCTGTTAAATCAACTCCTGCAAATGCACGGCGCACGGGAAAGCCTTCGCCTTCATAACCTTGTGGCGCAGTTGTAACGCTCTTAACTTTTCTTGCGCGTGAAGTCGGTGCATCACCAACGCGTGGAAGAACTGTTAAATCACTGACGGTTACTGCTGGCATTTGCGCTCCTAAGGTCTAGTTCAAGATTAATTGAACTTTCAACTACTTGCAACCTGAGTTTGGAGGGTTTTTAGCCACCTTGGCGAGGTTTAGAATGAGCAGATGCAAAGCCAGAAGGTACTTCTCTATTACGGCTTCACGCCGATAGCTGATCCTGCCGCCGTAAAGCTCTGGCAAAAGAATGTCTGTGAAACCCTCAATCTCAAGGGGCGCATCCTTATCTCAGAACATGGCATCAATGGAACCGTCGGTGGCGATATTGATGATCTTCGAAAGTATGTAAAGCACACTAAGCAGTATCCAGGCTTTAAGAAGATTGCCTTTAAATGGTCCATTGGAACAGGTAATGAGTTCCCTCGCTTGCAGATTCGCGTGAAGAAAGAGCTCGTAGCATTTGATAATCCAGAGGAGTTGAAGGTAAATGAAAGCGGTGTTGTCGGTGGCGGTGTGCACCTTCGCCCTGAACAGGTTAATGAACTCGTTAAAGAGCGTGGAGATGATGTTGTCTTCTTTGATGGCCGAAATCAGTACGAGGCTAAAATCGGAAAGTTTAAGAACGCCATCGTTCCAGATGTAAATACATCACGTGACTTTGTGCGCGAAATTGAGAGTGGAAAGTACGACCATCTAAAGGATAAGCCGATTGTTACCTACTGCACCGGAGGAATCCGCTGCGAAGTTCTCTCTGTAGTTATGAAGAACCGTGGCTTTAATGAGGTTTATCAGATCGATGGCGGAATCGTGAAGTATGGTGAAAAGTTTGGTGATGATGGTCTTTGGGAAGGCTCTCTCTATACATTTGATTCACGTATGGCTGTTGATTTCTCGCAGAAGACTAAGGTCATCGGTGAGTGCGAGATTTGCAGCGGACCAACGAAGATGTTCCGTAACTGCCGAACTAAGACTTGTCACGAGCTGATTTTGCTCTGCGATAGCTGCAACGACCTAGACGCTAACCGCAAGTGCACCCACGATCCCGCTAAAGCGCGCGATCGTGAAATGGTTGGCTAACTTATCTAATCCGTAGGTGTGGATAACTCAAACAGATTGATTTCTTGTCAGTCCCGCTTTGCAGTATCCGCTCATGAGTTTAGAGATTGCACAGCAGTCAACTGAGTCCAGTGGGCCTGAGTCACTTTTACAGAGAGTCTCCAACCTTTTATCGGCCATCCCGGGAGTTGAAACTCTTGCTGGATTGGTTCAAATTAACCCCGATGATCTACCTCCTGCCGGTCGAATCGACTATTTATCGGCTCTTGAAAGGCAGACGGGTTGGCTGCAAGCTCTAATGCAAAGAGCGATCGTTGCTGTTGCTGGAGCACAACCAAGTGAGAGCAATGGGGAGGATATCTTCTTTGGGGTAGATGAGGCGGAACGAGAAGATATCTCGACTGCGCTACGACTCTCCCCCAATACGGCTCAGATTCGAATCGATGTTGCGCGTACTTTAGTTAACTATCTTCCAAATACATGCTCGGCGTTGGCTACCGGTGACATCTCTCCTGCTCATGCAACGGTTATTGCGAAGGAGACAGCTGCTGCAATCCGCGATGGGTTACCAACGAGTGCAATCTTTAACGTTGAACAGCGTGCTATCGCGCATGCAGAGTTCCATACACCTGCCCAGGTAGCCAATCATGTACGAACATCTCTAGCCAAGATTGCACCAGAAACCTTTGAAGATGTCGTAGAGCGAGCTCGAGACACTAGAAGAGTCTCCTGTTACTCGGAGAGTGACGGGATGTCAACGATTGTTGCAATTTTGCCAGCAGAAGATGCGCAGATAGTTATGAGCGCACTCGAGGCATTCATTAAAAGTGAAGATTGTAAAGACTCCGGAGTTGATGGAGAGCCAAAATCTCAATCAAATAAAGAAAAAGGCTTTGAAAAAATCTACAAGAGGTCAATGGATATGAAACGAGCCGATGCTTTAGCTGCTATCGCTTCAAAATTTATAACTGGAGGATCATCCGATTCCGGCAAAACAGTAAAGCTTCATCGGCGTCCAGTCACTGTAAATGTCACTATCGACTTACCAACACTGCTTGGTTTGCAGGAAAATCCCGGTCAGCTCGCCGGTTACGGTGCTGTCCCCGCATCCGTGGCTCGAGCACTCGCTTCAGATGCAAAGTGGAAGAGGTTCATAACAGATCCTCAAACTGGAACACTTCTGGATTATGGGCGAGAAAGTTATGAGCCACCACAAGCGCTCGTAGATTTCCTGATGGCCCGCGATCGAACTTGCAGATTTCCCGGCTGTCGAAGATCAGCTTCACTCTCCGATTTAGACCATGCGCAAAGTTGGGAAAGTGGTGGCCATACGAGTCCAGAAAATCTTGGCGCACTTTGCAGACGGCACCATCAACTCAAAACCCATGGTGGATGGAGGGTTGATAGTCATGCCGATGGCTCATGTACATGGACTTCACCCTTGGGCAAGGAGTACTTCACGCCGGCGCGACCAATGCTCGAGGCAATTTAACTCCAAGTATTGAGTGAGATTTTCAGGGATACTTCACCAATGATTTGGTGGCCGAATGAGATTCCAACCCTGCAGCACGGGCGAATCACTTTGCGCAGGCCGGTTCAAGAGGATGTAGAGCCAATCTTTGAAGCGTGTCAAGATCCACTAATTCCGCGCTTTACAACAGTTCCATCTAATTACACCATTCTTCATGCACAGAACTTTGTTGATAGAACTCAAGAGTCACTGGAGCTAGAGCGTGAACTTCCCTTTGTGATCTCCTTCGATGCAGCTGATGGCATGAGGTTCGCCGGTGTGGTTTCACTTCACACTATCAATACTCATAACCACTGTGCAGAGATTGGTTACTGGATGCATCCATCCATGCGGGGGCAAGGGATTGCAACTACGGCTGCAAAGATGATTACAAATCTTGGCATCACATCTATCGGCTTTCGTAGAATTGAGGGGGTAGTTGATACTGACAACATCGCTTCTCAGAAACTCTTGATTAAGGCTGCTTTTGAAAGGGAGGGGGTGCTCAAGAAGAAGGTAACTCGCGAGGATGGCTCCCAGATAGATATGGTTCTTCTTGCAGCAACCTCAGATACATGGAAAGAGATGGAGTCCTAAGTGGAGTCATTAGCAGCTACGGTCGCATTGATCATGGCAACAATTGTTGTAACAGGGCCGCTCTCACTTTTTCTCTCATCAAGTAAGGTTCAAGCTGCTACGGCAGGCCAAGCCGTTGCTAATGCGGTCCGTAGATCTGTATCAACCTTTTCATCAACAATCGGCATTCTTTTCTCTGCTCAGTTGATATTTGGGGATGTTCCAGTAACTGCAAGTATCTTGGCACTTGCTTGTATAAACATGAATATCTTTGCGATTAAGAATGAGTACTTTAGACATATTCGCTAAATACCTATCGCCCAAGTCTTGAGGCTTGAGGCTTGAAACATCTTGTGGAGGTGCCGGGAATCGAACCCGGGTCCTTCGGAATTAAAATAGGGCTTCTACGGGCGTAGTGCGCTTGTCGTTTTCTCAGTTCCGAATCTCTTACACACAAGTATTCGACGAACTCATTTGCGAAACTGTTCTCCACTGATGTTCGCAACACCACCAGTATGAAAAGCCCTCTAGCGGCGCTAGGTCCCAGAGCGAAGGCGAATCTGGGCTAACGGATCACAGAGCTTGCTTAGGCAGCAAGGGTGAGATCATCGGCAGTTGTACTGACGATTATTTTTTGCACAGGTTTTTGGTTAACGAGATCATCCTGGCTTCCTCGGCCCGCTTCCCCTATCTCAACAACCAAAGTCGAGACCGTTCACCCCCAAGTTTGAACTTGGGAATAAGAAGCTAATACTTATTCCGCTATTTAGTTTTCAACGGTTATAAGTGTATAGAACAAGGTTCAGTTCCCATAAATTCCCGCCTGAACCCTGTGCCCTTCAAGAGCTCTTTGAGATTTAAAAGTTTAGGAGTCTTTGCCGGTTTTGCGACGGCTTACTTCACGATCAATCTCACGGGTTGATTGACGCTCCATGAGGGCAGCACGCTTATCGTGTGCCTTCTTTCCGCGAGCAATTGCAATCTCAACCTTTGCTTTTCCATCTTTAAAGTACAACTGCAGTGGAACGAGAGTTATGCCACCCTCTTTGACCTTCAGATGAAGCTTCTTTAGTTCTTGAGCGTGCACTAAGAGTTTTCTCTGGCGACGAGGTGTGTGGTTGGTCCAGGTTCCCTCTGTGTACTCAGGGATATGAACACCCGCCAACCAGAGTTCGCCGTTTTCGACATGGGCGTACCCATCGATGAGGGATGCGCGACCTGCACGAAGTGATTTAACTTCGGTGCCGGTAAGAACGAGTCCACATTCGTAGACATCTTCAATGGAGTAGTCATGGCGAGCTTTCTTATTCTGCGCAATGAGCTTCTTTCCAGTTTCTTTCACCATAAGTTGCTCACCGCCCTTCTGCTCGTCAAATTTTGATAGAGGTCAACCAATCATGTGAATGAATAGGTTAAGTCTACCCGTCATACCCCTCATCAAAATATGAGGCGTAAGGGCCGCGTGCAGAATGCTTTTTGGAGTTAAACCTTCAAGTAACGGCGAAGCGTAATTACTGAGGCAACGGTCGAAACAACGAGTCCAGTAAGGAGCAACCAGCCTGAAGCTATCCAGACCTCTTGCCATCCAAAGAACTTGGTAAAGGTTAAGAGTGGGGCAACCTTTGAATCAACTACAGCCTTTAACCCTGCAAGGAGACCTGTTGCTAATCCCCAACCGAACAAGGCAGAGATAACGCCCTCAAGAAGGAATGGAAGTTGAATAGACCATGAAGATGCACCAACAAGCTTCATCACTCCCGTTTCACGGCGTCTATTAAATGCTGCGATACGTAATGTGTTGGAGATAAGAAGGGCAGCGGTTAACACTGATGCAAGGCCAACTGCTAGCGCACCGTTTCGAAGTACCGCCAAAAGCTTAAAGAACTTATCCAAAATAGATCGCTGATCTTGAACTAGGTCAACACCTGGGCGACCAGAGAATGCACTAACAACAACGGCAAACTGTGTTGGATCAGTTAACTTAACGCGGAAAGATTCAGGAAGCTGATCTGGAGTTACATTCTGCGCAATTGCTGAGTCTTTAAACCGTTCCTGGAATCGCTTATAAGCCTCTGATTGCGACTCGTAGAAAACACTCGCTACAACAGGAAGCTCTTCAAGATCGGCTTTAATCGATGTGCGTTGATCGGCGGTAATAACTCCCCCTGCACAAGATGGTGACTCAGAGAGTGATCCACAAAGATAAACAGATACTTCGATCTTGTCGTACCAGTAATCCTTCATCGCGCTTACCTGTGCATTTGAAAGCAGACCAATACCAAGAAGTGAGAGTGAGATCGCTGTTGTGACTACGACAGCAAAGGTCATTGTTAGGTTACGGCGTAGGCCAATTCGGACTTCACTGAGAAGAAACTTTGCGCGCATTTTGTTGCTCCTTTAGCCCGTGTATCCGTAAACACCGCGAACCTGATCGCGAATGACATGTCCAAGATCTAGTTCGATAACGCGCTTGCGCATTTGATCCACGATACCTGCATCGTGCGTTGCCATAAGAACCGTTGTTCCTTCGCGGTTAATGCGATCGAGAAGTTTCATAATTCCAACTGATGTTGATGGGTCAAGGTTTCCAGTTGGCTCATCGGCGATAATCATCGCTGGTCGGCTCACATATGCACGAGCAATTGCAACGCGCTGTTGCTCTCCACCTGAAATCTCAGATGGCATACGGTCGCCTTTGTCTTCAAGACCTACGAGCTCTAAAACCTCTGGAACCTCACGGTTAATCTCTTTTTGAGAGTAGCCAAGTACGTGAAGTGTGAAAGCTACATTCTCTGAAATCGTTTTGTTTGGCAGCAAGCGGAAATCTTGGAAAACAGTTCCTACCTGACGTCGAAGCTCTGGGACTTTATGGTTTGCAAGTGTTGCCAAATCCTTACCCGCAACGTGGATAGTTCCACTTGTAGGGCGCTCTTCGCGAAGTACTAGACGCAGAAATGTTGATTTACCTGATCCTGATTGACCAACAAGGAATACAAACTCACCCTTAGTGATATCGATGTTTACCGATTCAAGAGCTGGTCGCTCCTGGCCCGAGTAGAGCTTTGTTACATTCTCAAAGCGAATCACTTCAACTCCTAAGGTTCTTTGGCCTTGGCCAATTTGGTTTCGCTCCATTGGGTGCGATTCCGTACTTCCCTTAGTTTATGTAATCTCGAGAGAAATCGACCTTATATCCACTCTTTTAGCGGGTGGTTTTCCAAAATTCCCCGAAAACTACGAAGCGCTTGAACGGCGCCAGCGGATACCGGCTTCAATAAAGTCATCAATTTCACCATTTAATACAGCTGAGGTATTTCCTGTTTCATGGTTGTTTCGAAGATCCTTCACCATTTGGTACGGAGCCAATACATAGGAGCGCATTTGATTGCCCCATGAACCTGAGTTATCACCCTTAAGCGCATTGATCTTTGCTTGCTCTTCTTGACGACGTCGCTCTAATAATTTGGATTGCAGCACAGCCATCGCTGTCGCTTTGTTTTGGATCTGTGATCGCTCGTTCTGACATGAAACAACAATGCCTGTTGGAGTATGTGTAAGGCGCACCGCAGAGTCGGTTGTATTTACTCCCTGTCCGCCAGGGCCAGATGAGCGATACACATCTACACGAATCTCTTTCTCATCGATCTCAATGTGATCACTTTGTTCGACAACTGGAACTACTTCAACTCCAGCAAAGGATGTGTGACGTCGGCTCTGGCTATCAAATGGTGAGATTCGCACTAATCGGTGAGTGCCTTGTTCAACGGAGAGTGTTCCATAGGCGTATGGAGCGCTAACTCTAAAAGTAGTTGACTTAATGCCTGCCTCTTCAGCGTATGAAGTTTCAAGTACATCAACCTTAAACTCATGACGTTCGCAGTAGCGAAGATACATACGCATAATCATCTCTGCCCAGTCAGCGGCTTCAACGCCACCAGCCTCTGATCTAATGGTTATTAACGCATCACGATCGTCATACTCACCGTTAAGAAGTGTTGTGACCTCTAACTCGCTAATGGCTTTAGTTGCAGCGTCTAACTCAATCTCTGCATCTGCAAGAGCGTTTCCATCTGGTTCGCTTGCTGCGAGTTCAAAGAGAATCGGCAAATCTTCAACCCGTCGGCGTAAACCTTTAAGCCGCGCGATCGTTGCCTGTACGCGAGATAGCTTGCTTGTTACCGCTTGTGCTTTCTCTGGATCATCCCAAAGGTTTGGAACTCCAGCCGCGGCTTCAAGCTCAACCGCCTCCTTCTCTAACTTTGGAAGATCTAAGACCTTTTCAATAGATAGAAGAGTCGCACTAATTGCGGCGATCTCTTGATCGTATTCGCGGGCCATTGGGCAAGGATAGCGAATCTATGCAATTCGGAATCCAAAAAGATATAGCCCTTCTCTACGCTCATTAGTACTTCCAACAGTGGAGTGAATCTCAACATCCTTTAGGTTAAAAAATGGAAGTACGAAAGCTAGTCTGGCTCTTGCGGTTGTGCTTAGGGTCAATTCAAATCCATCACACTCTAATGAATCAATCTGCAACGAATCAATCTCTACGCGCTTGAGTGATATGCCGCTACCTGCCCAATCACTCATTGCTATTTCAACTCTGGAAGCCGCCTCATTACAGTCAATTGGAACTCCAGGATCATCCGGACCCAAACCAATCAGACTCTCAACCATTGTGATTTCGTTGAACTCGCCCTGGTAATAAGAGTCCTGATTCAAGGCACTTGATCCAAATTGCGCCGCTGATTCTGTTGCTTGAGTCAGGGATTTCTTTGCTATTGCCACCCCTGCAATATTTGTCAAAGTTACAACTAATGCAACAGTGATGATGAATAATCCCCCTACCAAAAGTGATATTGAGCCTCTTTCATCTTGCCCAATTTTCAACAACTTAGAAAGTTTGCGTACTACTACTGCCATGCTGAGACGTATTCCTGAGCAGATGCTGAGACTCTTCTCCCTGATGAAACTCCAGATATTGTTACGGTGGCTGTCACAAGATTATTGGGAGAGATACAAGGCAGTGAGCGGCATGAAATTCTTAACTCACTTTTTCCAATTTGATCCGGGGCGAATCCAAGTTTGCTTTCTCCAACTCTCACAACCTTCTCAGCAATTGCATGCGCTTGTAAGTCGTTATCACTAGCGACAAAGGCACGCACACTCTCACGAGCAAGAATCCTTGCGATTTCTTCTCCCGAGCTGAGTGCTCCAAACTGCTGTAAATATATAAAGATCGGAATGAACAGCGGCAGCGCTAGAGCCACGAACTCCAATGCAGCACTTCCTTTTTCTTCGCGGATCTTTGACCGTAATGTAAATCTCCTTAAATTAGGAAAGGGGCTCATCGAGACTCCTCGATTATTGCAACTCCCGTAACTTCACTTTCTAGGGCTCGACCTAGAAGTTCATTCAACCCAGGAATTAGAGTTGGTATCGAACGCCTCATATGACTTGAAATCATTACGAGATCCGGTGAATTCCAACCACGCGAAATAGAGACAACTTCATCGCCACTCGTTAACTCTCCAGATATTGCGCGTGCTGAAGCTTCGCCTTGAATCTGTATTTGATCACTATTTCTGATGTGTACCGCTAAGGCAAGTTGTAACCCCGAGAGGAAGAGAAACATAAGGGGAATCAGCACTAACGCACTCTCAACGTTTCCTCTTTCATCCAGAATACTGGAAGGTCTACACCTGCGAAGCAAGCTCTCAGATCTAATTCGTGCTCTTTGAGAGGTTTTCACTGCTAGCGAATTCCATTCATGGCATCCAAAGAGTTTTTCAATATGGCGCTCAAGCGTGGTGCGGCAATCGTCCAAATAGCTGTCACGAGCCCGGTTGTCATGAGTACAACAAGTACCCATCCTGGAACGTCGCCACGTTCACTAGATAAGTTTGATTTAAGTTTGACCCCCATCTTTGCAATTTTTTTTGATTGCGCTCTCCATGCAAACTCTTGAGCCGACATCAAGAACTCTGTAATCATCTGATTGACGTCAACCCAGGTGAGAGCTTTTGTACCTTTGTTATTCATTTCTTACCCCTTTTCTTTTTTGTAGGTAGTTCTTTTCTTGTAGGTAGTCCTTTTCTTGTACAGGCAGTTAGCTAGCTAAAAGTGTTTTTCTACTATCCAACGAATTGATTGAGATTTGATAAAGATGGCCAAAGTGCAAAAAGTATTGAGATGGGAAGAATAAGAAAGACAATGGGAACCATCATGGAAACCTCTGCCTTTGAGGCTGCGCTCAATACTTGATTTCTCTGAGCCTCCCGAGCCTCCTGCGCATTTCTCTGCAGGACCTCGATAACCGGCGCTCCTCGCAACATTGCGATTATTAGCGCATCTACGAACCTTCTGATCATCACTGAGTGCGAGCTTCTGCCCATGGCATCGAGAGAGATATGAAAAGGGACCCCTGTTTGTACACGTTCGATAACCTGCGAGAACTCGATCGCTAAGGATCCGTGGGCTCTCATAGAGATGCGTTTTAATGCGGCTAGGGGTGTTTCGCCGGCAGATAATGCCAATGAGAGCATCTCGATGATTGCAGGGAACTCAGCATCAACTCCCTGTCTAAACTCTTTTACTCGCTTGCTCAAACTTCTTTCAGAGTAAAAATAGGTAAAAACTCCTATCGCTATTGAAATAAAGGTTGCCTTGAGGGGGGCTTGACCTGTCAATACAAGGAAAAGCTGAGCAGTAAGAAAGGTAAATGTTGTTTGCAGAAGCTGCTTGATTCGAAAGTCAGAGTAAGAGTTTTCAGAGATTTCTCCAATCTCATTCAACCGAGCTCTTACAGAGGTCCGATCTTTAATGCTTCCTGCTCTTGAATGGAAGCCCGCCCAATTCATTTTATCGAAACCAAGTATTAGAGCCGCGGTTCCACCGAATATAACGGTTAGCAAGATTGCCATCTCAATTCCCCTTAAATACTCGAGGAGATTGGGGTAGGACTGCAAGCTTTTCCATCCATAGATAGGCAATCACTGTTAGTCCGATTCCCACAGCCAAAATAGCTACACCTGTCGCGGTAGAGAAAGCCCTTGCTGTTGTGGGCTGTGTCGAAAGAAGAATCAGAAGTAACCACGGGGCGGCGGCTGATAGGTGAGCTGAGTTCTTAATCCAGCCGTGTTTAACATCTATCTCTTTTCTAAGCGCCAAGTCCTGGCGCAGAAAATCGCCAACAGTGCGGAGAATGTTCAGAAGTTCAGCACCACCAGCAGACTTTGAAATTGAAATCGCTTCAAAAATCTGATCGGCAGCTGGGTCTGCAAAAGTCATCCTCAACTCATTTATAGATGAGTCAAAATCTCCGCGACTCTCAAGATCTGTTCGGAATTTAGCAAAGTGCGGCCTCAAAATCTCTGGTCCTCGGGTTCCTAACCCAGCAATTGACTCGACTAGTGAAAGTCCAGATTGAACCCCAGAAACTAAATGGTCAATAACTTCAGGCCAAGAATCACTAATCATTTTTTCTTGGCGGGATGCAAATCTGCGTATTGTTACAAAAGTTCCAAATCCGACAAGCGTAGAAATTGCTAACGCAATCGCTGCTGAATGGGTAAGCAAGAGTGTTCCGAGAACAGAGAATGAAAATGCAATGAGACTCCTCAAAACTTGAGAGCTCATGCTCGGCAGAGTTCTTCTCTCCAACTTCACTTCCGCCACCAGGTTTCTAGTGAAATACCGGCTCTTGTAAACTTCTCCTCGTTCCCAATGCTTCCTAGCCCTGGATCGTAATTAAAGCCGTTCCATCTCCACAGAGTCTCAATCTCTGCACGTTCTCCTTCAAATCTTCCGGTGACTGCTGCAACCTCATTCACCCGTCTAGTGCCGGTGTGATCGAGCGTGACATGTACAATCAAGTCGATCGCTGAAGCAACGGTTGGAGCAATGAATTTATGTGAAATGTTTTCACCTGCCAAAAGTGGAAGTGTCTGAAGTTTTGTTATCGCATCACGTGCCGAGTTAGCATGCAGGGTTCCCATGCCTGGAAGTCCAGAGTTAAGGGCAATGAGTAAATCCAACGCCTCCGCTTCTCTGACTTCACCAATGATTAGTCGTGAAGGGCGCATGCGGAGCGACTCTTTGATCAACCTTCTTAGAGTAATTTCTCCGTCTCCTTGGAGATTTGCAGCTCTAGTTTGCATCTGTACAACATCCGGAAGATTGGGTTTAAGTTCAAAAACCTCTTCGATTGTCACTACCCGCTCAAACTTTGGAACTTCAGAGACAAGCGCGTTAAGCGCTGTTGTCTTGCCGGATTGTGTTCCTCCGCTTACGAGAATATTCAAGCCAGCTTTAACGCTATTACTTAGGCAGGTGGCAATCTCTTCACTCATTACACCTCTGCCTGCAAGCTCTGACAAAGAGAGCGAGCGGAGCAAATGCTTTCGGATATTCACAGCCCAGTGCTCTGCTGTTATCTCTGGAATTGCCACATGTAATCTGCTGCCATCGGGTAAGCGCGCATCAACAAAGGGATGCGATAAATCAAGTCGTCTTCCTGTCCACATTAAGGTTCTATCAACAAGTTGCTGTACTTCTTCGGGTGTGAGTACAAGATTGGTGAGTTGGCTTAAACCATTTCTAGCAACAAACACTCTGCTAGGAGAGTTAATCCAAATCTCCTCAATAGTCGGATCTGACATAAATTTAAAGATTGGCCCAAAGATTGTTTCGGGGCTCATGCTTTTTTGAGATAGGTGTGCAGCTGAGTACTCAGCCAATCTGATTGGTATTACCTTTTCCATGCCCAAAAGTTATGTCTCACACTGATAAAAATTAATTGAGCCTTTCCAAGTGTGGATAAGTTTGAAGTATCTGAAGGAATCTTTAAGAAATAGCCCTCCGAACAAGAGATTAAGTGTGGCTACTTCTACAGGAGTTTTGTGCCTTAAAACGTTGGAGCTAGAAGTGTTTGAGTGTCCAACCTGTTGAGAAGATCTAGAGCTATCTCACCAGCGTATCTCTGTGCAATGGCATAACTTACAGTTACTCCCTCATTACCCTCCGTACACCATTTAGAAATAAACCTTTGTGAAACAGTTTGTGCAAGTGGGAGCTCTCCTTCAAAGATCACGGCGAACTCCAATACACCTGTGCGAGCGATTAGATCCTCAACCCTAAATGATCGTTTCACAGCCTCAGCAAATATGACTATGGCTTCTTCATGAGTTATGCCTCGGCACTCAATCACAAAACGAATGATCGAAAACGGCTCAACGCTTCGATTGCTTTTGGAAATTTGACGTTTTAAAGACTCATAAAAGTAGGGAGGTGCAGCAAGGTGGGTGAGTGTGTCTCGAATTCCATCGTGGGTGAAGATTTCCTTCCCTGATACTCTCGCCCTCATGGTGAGCAATCCTTTAGAGCAATCACGTAAGCGCTCTATCGTGGCAACCCTTCTTTATGTTGAAGGTGCTCTAGTACTCGCCCTAGCCACATGGCTATTAGTTCTTGGATTCACTCATGAAAACAGAGAGGTACTTCCTCTACTTGGTGTACTCCTCTTCGCGATTGCAGGTGGCTTCGGACTTATCGCCTCTGGCCGTGGTTTTGCGCAGGGAAAGAACTTTGGAAGAGCACCTGCTGTACTGGCTAACTTAATTGCGTTAGGCGTTGCGTACTATCAAATAGATGGTGCTTTTTATATTGGTGCTGTTCCAATTTTACTCTTGGCTATTCCAACGCTTTACTTTGCTTTGACGATTATTCCTAAATAACTAAGCGAGTGTTCCTGAATAAATCAGCGAACTAAAGAAAGCTCTACCACTCAACTACTTCGAAGTCCTCCCAAAGAACCCCAGTTGTTTTAATCTCATCTCTCGTTGCTAACCAGACCGCTGTTGCAGCACCCTCTTCAACACTGCGCGGTGCATCAGGGCCGCCCATGTCTGTGCGGGTGTGGTTGGGACAGATTGCATCAACGTAAAATCCGCGAGCGCCGAGCCCTGTTTCATGTGCAAGGTTTCGCACAAGTGCGTTTACTCCAGCCTTGCTAATTCGATACGGCGCTAACCCTCCTGTATTACCCGGTCCTGACATTCGACCAAGACAAGCAGAGAAGATAACTACTCGCCCATCACGAGCATCGGCCATCGCAGGTGCGATGCCATTTACTAAGGTGAATACAGAGTCGAGATTGATAGACATAACTCTGCGCCATTCGGCATCGGTTGTCTTGAGGGTCTTACTCATCTTCTCGCTCATTACACCGTGAGCCAAAACCATGACCTGTGGCGTGCGCAGCTTTACGTTTATCTCGTCTACTAACTTTCTTGTCTGCTCCATCGATTCAAGATCGCATGGAAAGTTCTCAATACTTTGAGGGTTATCTGCGTTTGCCGATTTTGCTAGCTCAACCTCTATCGAAGCCTTTGCATCCCTTAAACGTTGAGGCTCCCTTGATATCAGCGCTAGATCAAAGCCCTTTGCAGCGAGATCTTTAGCTACTTGAAACCCGAGGCCGCGGCTTGCTCCAGTAATCACCGCTAGCGGGCGCGAATTTGGCATAGGGCAACTCTGCCAACACATGGCTGACTTGTCTCGATGAAGTTGCAGTTGCCAATGCTTGCCTATCTGTGTGGGCTTACCTATGGGCTTCTTGGCAGCCGATCCTTGGCTCATCTCTACCTAATCTGTGGCCAATATCGCGGCCTCAGACAAATCTCGCCATTTAATCGAGGTGCAAAATCCCGATAGTCTTAGGCTGCTTGAGTACGCCTTTGAACAGACAAAAGGAGCTAGCCAGTGTCGGCAGATTTCGGAGCTAATGATTGGCTCGTTGAAGAAATGTACGAGCGCTATCAGCAGGATCCAAACTCAGTTGAACCCACATGGATTGAGTTCTTTAAAACCCATGATGGAAAAGGCAACGCGTTAGGCAACACAACAAACGCTCCAGCAACATCGACTGCCATTCCACAACGTGGAACTCCTCCAGTGCCTAAATCTGCGCAGAGAGTTGAATCAGCACCTGTTGTACAACCTGCTGTTCAACCTGCCGCTCCGGTAGCTGCACAGCCCGTTGCTCCGGTTGCTCCAGTTCAAACAGTGCAACCAGTTGTTACTCCAACTGCAAAGCCAACCCCAACTCCTGCAGATCCCGTTTCTCGACCTGCTCCCGTTTTGATTACACCAGGTGCTGCACGCCTTGAACCTATTCGCGGAGTTTCGGCTCGAGTTGTTCAAAGTATGGAGGGCTCTTTAAGCGTTCCAACCGCAACAAGTGTTCGCGTAGTTCCTGCAAAGTTAATGATCGACAACAGAATTGTTATTAACAACCACCTAAAGCGTGGACGCGGCGGAAAGGTTTCCTTTACGCACATCATTGCTTACGCGATGATTAAAGCCCTTCGCGAGATGCCAGAGATGAACGCTTTCTTCGGAGAGCTAGATGGTAAGCCAGCGGTAGGTCACCCTGAACACATCAACTTAGGTATCGCAATCGACCTTGCTAAAGAGGACGGCTCACGTCAACTTCTTGTTCCATCAATTAAGGGTTGCGAAGATTTAGATTTTGGTCAGTTTTGGAACGCATATGAAGAGGTTGTTCGCAAAGCACGTACCGGTGCGCTAACAGTTGAAGACTTTGCAGGCACAACCGTCTCTCTTACAAACCCAGGAACAATCGGAACTGTTCACTCAGTGCCACGTTTAGTTCAAGGTCAGGGATTAATCGTTGGCGTTGGCGCACTCGATTATCCAGCGGAGTTCCAAGGAGCTAGTGAAGAGACCCTTGCACGCTTAGCTATCAGCAAGGTTGTAACCCTTACAAGTACATACGACCACCGCATCATTCAAGGTGCACAGTCGGGCGATTACCTTCGTCGTATCCATGAGATATTGCTCGGTGCAAATGAATTCTACGAAGAGATCTTTACCGCTCTTCGAATTCCATATCAACCAATTCAGTGGGCCGTTGACTTCGACTTCTCTAAGGATGAAGCGATCAATAAAACCGCTCGAGTTCAGCAGTTAATTCAGGCTTACCGAACATCAGGTCACTTGATGGCAGATATTGATCCTCTTGAGTTTGTGCAGCGCACACACCCAGATCTCAATGTGGTGACACATGGATTAACTCTCTGGGACCTTGATCGCGAGTTTGCAACAGGTGGCTTTGGTGGCGCACCGTTTATGAAGCTACGTAAGATTCTAGGAATTCTGCGCGACTCATACTGTCGATCAATTGGTGTTGAGTACATGTACATCTCTCATCCAGAAGAGCGTCAGTGGATTCAAGAGCGAGTTGAAATCGGCTCTCCAAAGGTTGAGCGCGAAGAGCAGCTACGAATCCTGCGCAAACTCAATAGCGCTGAGGCTTTTGAAACCTTCTTGCAGACAAAGTTTGTTGGTCAAAAACGATTCTCTCTAGAAGGTGGCGAATCTGTTATTCCACTTCTTGATGCGGTTATCTCATCTGCAGCAGAGAAGGGTCTCGATGAGGTTTGTGTTGGTATGCCTCACCGCGGACGTCTTAACGTTCTTGCAAATATTGCAGGTAAATCATTTGGACAGATCTTCCAAGAGTTCCAAGGCCATTACAAAGAGAACGAGGTTCATGGCTCAGGTGACGTTAAGTACCACTTAGGTACCGAAGGTGTCTTTACCGCAGAGTCCGGTGCGCAGACAAAGATCTATCTTGCTGCAAACCCTTCACACCTTGAAGCGGTTAACCCTGTTCTTGAGGGCGTTGTACGAGCAAAGCAGGATCAACTCAACGTTAAAGATAAGTACTCAGTACTTCCTATCTTGATGCATGGAGACGCCTCCTTTGCCGGACAGGGAATCAACGCTGAGACTTTGCAGCTTTCACAGCTTCGCGGTTATCGCACTGGTGGAACAGTTCATATCGTGATTAACAACCAGGTTGGTTTTACAACCTCCCCACATGCATCTCGAACCTCTCGCTACTCAACAGATATGGCCAAGATAATTGAGGCACCCGTATTCCACGTAAATGGTGATGATCCTGAGGCGTGTGTTCGCGTTGCTCGCTTGGCTTTTGAGTACCGCGAAGCCTTTAACAAGGATGTTGTTATCGACATGGTTTGCTACCGCCGTCGCGGTCACAATGAGGGTGATGAACCAAGCTTTACTCAGCCGCTGATGTACAAACTTATCGATGCAAAGCGATCCACTCGAACTCTTTATACAGAGGCGCTCATCGGTCGTAAGGACATCACCGCGGAAGAGGCTGAAGAGGTCGCACGTGATTATCAGAACCAACTAGAAGCCGTCTACGCATCTGTAAACAACCACGAGTCTGAGAGTGATCAAAACTTTAAGGCGCCGGTTGCTCCAGCTCCTGAAAGTGTTAATACAGCGATTGATGAAGCAACTGCGCGCAAGATTGCAGCCACACAGATTGCGATTCCAGATGGATTTAACATCCATCCTAAGATGCTTCCGCAGCTTACAAAGCGCGCAGAGTCTCTTAACGATGCAACAATCGATTGGTCTACCGGTGAGATGCTCGCCTTTGGATCGCTCCTTCTTGAAGGTCATCCAATCCGCTTAGCTGGGCAGGACTCACGCCGTGGAACATTTAGCAATCGCCACGCAGTAATTATCGATAAGGAGAACGCTAAGGAGTGGACACCACTTCGCTCGTTAATCTCTGATGAGAATCAGTTCTTTGTTATCGACTCCCTTCTTTCAGAGTACGCAGCGATGGGCTTTGAGTACGGTTATTCACTCGTTCGCGAAAACGCACTTGTTATGTGGGAGGGCCAGTTCGGTGACTTCTCAAACGGTGCACAAACAATCATGGATGAGTTCGTCTCCTCTGCACTTCAAAAGTGGGGCGAGCGTTCCTCAGTAGTACTTCTTCTTCCGCATGGTTATGAAGGACAAGGACCTGACCACTCATCAGCGCGTATTGAACGTTACTTAAGTCTTTGCGCAGAGCAGAACATGACGGTTGCGCAACCATCTAGCCCAGCCTCTTACTTCCACCTACTTCGTTGGCACATGAGTAATCCAGCCCGACGACCTCTTATTGTCTTTACGCCAAAGTCGATGCTGCGTCTTCGCGCTGCTGCCTCATCACTTGCAGAGTTCACTCAAGGAACCTTCAAACCGGTAATTGGTGATCCAGTTGTTTCAAATGCAACCCGTTTGATCTTCTGCTCAGGAAAGGTTTATCACGACCTTGTTGCAGAGCGTGAAAAACTTGGAGAGCACTCAACAGCGATTGTTCGCGTTGAACAGCTATACCCACTTCCAGTTGATCAAATGGCAGCAGAGGCAGCAAAGCATTCAAACGCTAACCTGCTCTGGGTCCAAGATGAACCTGCAAACCAAGGTCCATGGCCACACGTTGCACTAAGTACAACAGAGGTTCTTGGCGGTAAGGGAATTGATACCCGTGTACTTCGTCGTGTATCTCGTCGTGCAACTGCAAGTCCTGCAACCGGTAACCACCATCTTCATGAAGAAGAGGCCAAAGCCTTAATGCAGGAAGCCTTTACACGCTAGCTTTTTTTAATCGCTACTTTAAAGAGCACCCGCGCCTTTATCTCATGCGCATTTAGCCAGCCCCAACTCTGTGAACCTGTTCCATCTGGATTATCGCTTTCGACCCAGTAGTTACTTGGAGCCTTCGCTCCACAAGTTGGGCGATCGACTTCTGTTATGCGTTTAATGTAATGAACGCCTGGCTGTTCATCCCGCTCAACGACAACAAGAGATCCCTCTTTAAGGGATTTTCTCTGGCTCACCTCGATGCCGGAATTTTTGATGAGTGAGGATTGGCTAAACCATCGAACCAGAAGCCACTCTCCGTCGAAGTATGTGGGCTCCATTGAGCGGCCACTTACGGCGACCGTACCTACTCGGGGAAGTCGCGCTCTCAAAGTGCCAAAGATGCTCACGGGTGGTAGTTTCACACATCTAGAGCGCAGGCTCTAACAATGTACATCGAGAGTTTGTAGGGAGAGAAGTTATGAAAAACATCTTCGCACCAAAGGTAACTGTTTACGCACACTGCGATCTTCCATGTGGTGTCTACGATCCAGCACAGGCAAAGATCGAGGCGCTCTCAGTTAAGGCTTGCATGGAAAAGTATGCAGCCAGCAGCGATGCTGACTTTAAGTCTCGCTCAGTTGCAATCAAAGAGGAGCGATCACACGCTGTAAAGGAGCACCTCTGGGTACTTTGGACCGATTACTTTAAGGCTCCACACTTTGAGGCCTACCCACAGTTGCACTCGCTCTTTAACGAAGCAACAAAGCTTGCAGGAGCTGCCGGAACAAAGGGAACTCAGGATGTAAAGGTTGCAGACTCACTTATCGCAAAGATCGATGAAATTGCAGAAATCTTCTGGGCAACAAAGAAGGCGTAGTTCTTAAATAACTACTCACTAAGAAGTGATTGAGCAGCGGTGCGGGCGAGGAAAGATATTCGCTCCACCGCTGTTCTCTTTACTAGAGCATTAGCTAAATGACGTTCACCATCATGAGCATCGCAGGTAAAGGTGAGTTCTCTTCCATTTACCTCAATACAACGAGCCGTTCCACGTATCTCAACACCTATTCCAGCTGAGTCAACTACCTTAAATTCGATCTCACTTACGATAGTGGTCTCACCGGGCTCCAGATACTCAATCATCGAAGCAGCACATGCACTCTCCATGACATTCATGTAGTGCGAAGGTGCGAGCACTGGGAGATCAGATATTCCCATCGCAACACATGTATCCCCTGGTCTAACAACCATCGTTGAGAAACCAACGGCTCCGATTACATCCTCTTCGGGGGACATTTAATTGTGGCCTGACTCGTCATCATCAATGAAGTGCGCGATATGAGTCTGTTCGATTTGTACTTCACGGTGTTCAACGTTTCCAAACTCATCTATTTCGATAGAGATCTCAGTCATGCTGAACTGAGTCATCACACTTGAAACCCCACCCTCTAAGTGCTGTGACAGGAGGTTTTGAACGCTCTGATGCAGATCATCGGGAGCCTTTTCATCGCAGGTGCGACGGAGAACATCCTGCATCATCGCTTTAACGGCTTGTTCGTGCGCGACTTCAGCTTGGCATGCTGGACATGTATTGAGGTGATTGGTGAGCGCAAACGCGTTTGGAAGTTGATCGACGGCATCCTCAATCAAAAATACAACGGAGGTAAGAACTTCAACGCATGGAATCTGATCGGATTCAAGATGGCTCATTTCTCAACCTCCTTTCCGTATCCGAGTTCAGCGGCATAGACCGCTAACTTTTCACGTAAGAGTTTTCTTCCGCGGTGAAGTCGCGACATCACAGTTCCTGCTGGAGTGCCCACAATCTCTGCAATCTCCTTGTATGAAAATCCCTCAACATCAGCTAGATAAACAGCGATGCGAAAATCTTCAGGAATCTCTTGCAGAGCACGTTTGATATCACTGTCAGGGAGATTTTCTAGCGCCTCAACCTCAGCTGACTTTCCTTGATCACTTGTATGTGATTGTGCAGATGCAACCTGCCAATCCTCTAACTCATTGTGCGCAAGTTGAGGCTGGCGCTGTCCTTTGCGGTATGAGTTTATAAAGGTTGTTGTTAAGACTCGGTATAACCATGCACGCAGATTTGTACCGTCTTCAAACTGGTGAAAAGAGGTAAAGGCTTTTAAGTAAGTATCTTGAACTAAATCACGTGCATCCTCAGGGTTTTTTGTATACCGAAGTGCTGCTGCGTAGAGCTGGTCCATAAACACAAGAGCATCGCGCTCGAACCGAGAGGTGCGATCGGCGGCGCTTTCTAGAACTAAATCCTTCGATGTCATCGTTAGAAGGCTATCCCAAACTCAGCAAAAACGCCGGGTAGGAAAGCAGAGTTTAAATTAGAAAAGCGTTTCAGGCTCACCTAGCTCAATCTCTTCAATTAGTTGCGCTCCATTGTTGGCTACAAGGTTCACACGTGCCGAGACTGGGTGCGCTCGTAAACCTTTGTCAGGTTCACTTAACTGCATCAGGGAGGTCACCTCATCTATATCCCGCAAAGTGGGATCTAGCCACCTATCCCAACGTTCAGGTGGCATCATCACAGGCATTCGACTGTGAATCGTCGCTAACTTTCCAACCGCCTCGCGAGTAATAATCGCAGCGCTTTGAATCTGTTCACCACTTTCACTTTTCCAAGTACTCCAAATACCTGCAATGGAGAGTTGTTTGTCGCTATGAATGTAGAAAGGTTGTTTTGGTGGGTACTGTCCTAAAGAGGTGGCCCACTCGTAGTAACCGGATGCAGGGATTAGACAACGTGAGCTTCGAAAGGCTTGACGAAACGTTGGTTTCTCGTGAATTGATTCGCTGCGTGCGTTTATCGCATGCGATTGAGATGCTCGCGCCTCTACCGTGTTCTTTTGCCAGGGTGCAATGACGCCCCACGATGCAGAGTCTAAAACTCTTCCAGCTCCAGCCCGAATTATGTAGATCTCATTTGTTGGGGCGATATTCCAATTAATCGGAAGTGAGTGGTCGATAACCGAACCATCGAGTTGAAACTGCTCGACGATCTCCTCAATACCTTGCGCTTGCGCATAACGACCGCACATGGCTACAGAGTAGACTCTCCTTCATGTCTTCACATTCGAATGCGCAAGAGCCACTTTGGCCTGCGCCATTTCGAGGACAAAAGCCGGTTAATTCGCGGGTTGTTATTCCAGGTTCAAAGTCTGTAACAAATAGGGCGCTGATCCTTGCAGCTCAAGCAAAGACGCCATCTATTTTGCGCCGTCCCCTTGTCTCGCGCGATACAGAACTTATGGCAAAGGGTTTGCAAGCCATGGGTATTCATATCGAGTTTATTGATGCTGGTTCAGAGAATGAGCAATGGAGGATTACTCCTGGAAAGTTAACCGGTCCAGCAAAGGTTGATGTTGGAAACGCCGGCACCGTAATGCGCTTCTTGCCGCCACTTTCTGCCCTTGCATCGGCAGATATCTCCTTTGATGGTGATCCTCGATCATATGAACGCCCACTTGGACCAGTTATTGCTGCGTTAGAGGAGTTGGGTATCGAGATCGATCATGGATCACGTTATAGCCTTCCTATGGTTGTTAAGAGCAAGGGATCAATTCCAGGTGGTTCACTTACCATCGATGCCAGTGCATCAAGTCAGTTCTTATCTGCGCTTTTGCTTATTGGCCCAAGTACTACAAATGGAATCCGTGCAACGCATAAAGGTGGCGCCCTTCCTTCAATGCCACATATAGATATGACTGTTGCCATGTTAAAAGATTTTGGTGCACAGGTCGAAGTAGAAAAAGCCAGCAACACGTGGAGCGTCGAAAGCGGTGACTTACATGGAATGGATCTGGTTATCGAACCAGATCTCTCTAACTCAGCCCCCTTCCTTTCGATTGCAATGGTTTGTGGTGGCTCTATCACCATTGCAGATTGGCCCGAATCCACAACTCAGCCAGGGGATCAGCTCAGAGAAATCTTCACAAGCATGGGCGCTAAAGTTGAGTTTGTAGAGGGTGGCTTGAAACTCACTGGTGGCGAATCTATTCATGGAGTTGATATCGATCTTCATGATGTTGGAGAGTTAACGCCATCAATCGCGGCATTAGCTGCACTTGCTGACTCGCCATCACATCTTCGAGGTATTGCTCACCTTCGTCTACATGAAACAGATCGACTTGCAGCGTTAACACGTGAGATCAACGCACTTGGTGGAAGCGTTGTCGAGGAAGAGAGCGCACTGCATATAACCCCAGCATCTACATTTGGTGCAGATTTACATGGCGGCACCTTCCATACCTACGATGATCATCGATTGGCAACCGCAGGTGCTGTCATTGGACTGGTAGTTCCTGATATAAAGGTTGAAAACGTTGCAACAACCCGTAAGACACTGCCTGATTTTCCTGGTCTTTGGCAGAGCTTGATCTCATGACATCTCGCGAATACGACGAATCCGATGTGCGCATCCGTCCCGGCCGCAGCACTCGCAGACGCAGCAAGGATCGGCCCGAACACAAGGATGCAATCCGTGTTTTAGTAACTGCGGTAGATCGTGGTCGCACTACCTGTATCTCTGATACTGGAACCATCATCACCGCGATGAAAGCCCGAGAGTTAGGCCCAAAATCCGTTGTTGTTGGCGATTACGTAAATCTTGTAGGTGATGTCAGCGGTACTGAAGGCTCACTATCGCGAATAGTTTCTATCGAGCCTCGCAAGAACACTCTCAGTCGAACAGTTGATGATGCTGCACGTGTAGAGCGAACAATCGTTGCCAATATTGATCAACTAGTAATTGTTATTGCAGCTGCAAACCCAGAACCACGGCGTGGGCTTATCGACCGTTTTCTTGTCTGTGCCTTTCATGAATCTATCGATCCTGTCATTCTTGTGACAAAGACCGATGTAGCACCTGTTCCAGATTTTATCCACGAGTACAAAGCTCTAGGAGTACGCATCATTACCACCGCGATTAAATCTGATTCCGCTGAAAAGGATTTGAAGAATCTAAGGGAAATACTCAACATGAAGACCTCCGTCTTAGTTGGACACTCAGGTGTTGGTAAATCCACATTGATAAACTCACTTGTTCCGCATGCGCATCGATTAACTGGAGATGTAAATGATGTAACTGGACGTGGGCGTCATACATCCTCGAGCGCTGTCGCACTCCCTTTAGCTGCAGATCTCTCCTCAAAAGAGGGTTGGATAATCGATACACCTGGAATTCGAGCCTTTGGTTTAGCTCACCTTGATTCAAATAAAATCGTTGCATCCTTCCCGGATCTCTTTGAGGTAACTCAGAGTTGTATGCCGAACTGTTCACACCATGAAAGTGGATGTTCGCTTAACTCTTGGGCCTCACCTGACGGTGTTATCAACCCTGAACGTTCTGCCCGAGTTTCCAGTCTTCGCTCTTTGCTTGAGTTAAAGGATGCAAACCCACCTCTAATCGATTAGCGATAGAGTGGTGCTATGGCCGCGCAAGCACCTTTCTCACTCAGTGATGACTTAGCTTTAGCGCAGAAAATGGCTGATGCCGCCGACGCAATAACACTCAAGCGCTATCAATCACTCGACTTGGTAATCACTACAAAGCCAGATAACACACCAGTGACAGATGCTGATAAAGCTGCAGAGGTGGCAATACGTGAGCTTCTGAAAGAGCATCGCCCAGATGATGGCATCGTTGGCGAAGAGTTTGGTGAGCAGGCATCAGCCCTTCAGCAAGGTTCTGGCCGATACTGGGTTATCGATCCCATCGATGGCACAAAAAACTTCCTACGCGGAGTACCAACGTGGGCTACGTTGATTGGATTAGTTGAGAGACAAAGTGATGGCAGCGAGAAAGTTACCGTCGGCGTTGTTAGCGCACCCGCTCTTTACCGTCGTTGGTATGCATCTGATGGAATTGGTGCTTTTGTTAGCGAGAATGGTAAATCTCCTAAGAGAGTTTCTGTGTCAAAGATTTCCGATATCTCTAACGCCTCAATCTCATACTCTGACTTCCTCGGCTGGGGTTCTCGTCTTAAAGCTTTCCAAACTCTTCTAACAAAGGTGTGGCGCACGCGTGGCATTGGAGATTTTTGGTCACACATTCTCGTTGCCGAAGGAGCTGTTGATTCTGCGATCGAGCCTTCACTTGCCTTATGGGATATGGCCGCACTCGATATTATTGTGCGCGAAGCCGGTGGAAGATTTACAAATACAGATGGAGTAGATGGACCATTCGGAGGAAGTGGGGTCTCTTCTAATGGAGCTCTGCATGATGCGATTATTCAAGAGTTAAACCATGGTTGAAAACAAGGCGATAGATTTGAGCAAAACAACACTCGTCGCAACAACTTTTTCAGTCAGTGGCATGACATGTTCATCCTGCGTGAACTCCATAGAAAAATCTGTCAATGAGATTGATGGCGCTCACGCAAGCGTTAACTTTGCATCTGAAACCGTTCATGTACTGGCCCCTGACTCTGTGAAGCCACAAGAGATCATCAAGAGAATTAAGGCGGCAGGGTACGGCGCAGTACTTCTTGAAGATGCGCAGGGACCAGCGCTTCACAACCGTAAATCAGCTATCGCTCTCTTCTTTGCAACCCTTTTTGCTGTCCCTGCTATTGCAATCTCTATGGTTATGCAGTGGCGCGAACCAATCGATAGCTACATACTTGAAACCTTAGATAAGTACAGCATCCTGCCTCCGCTGTATTCACCGACCGCCTGGTTGGCGATTGGGTTAACTACTCCCCTTATTCTTTTCGTCGCATGGCCCATTCACCGCGCATCACTACGAAACCTCTTTCACCCAACCATGGATTCACTTATCTCTTTAGGTTCGATTACAGCTTTTTCATGGTCGATTTATGCAAATGCAACAGGTGAAGGTGATGTTTACACAGAGGTGGCAGCTGGAGTCTTGCTCTTTGTCATCCTTGGTCGCTACCTAGAATCACGAGCTAAGCGACGGGCGAGTAGCGCTCTCTCAACTCTTCTGACCCTCGGCGCGAAAGAGGTTACCGTTCTTAGAAACGGTTTAGAGGTTCTCATTCCGATTGCCCATCTAAATATTGGTGATGAGTTTGTTGTTAAGCCCGGTGAGCGAGTAGCTACCGATGGAATCGTAATCTCGGGTAACTCCTCCGTGAACAACTCGATGCTCACCGGTGAGTCGACTCCACTTGATGTAACGCCAGGCTCAACTGTTATTGGTGCATCCCTTAACAACAATGGTCGAATAATTGTTCGTGCGACAAGAGTCGGAAGCGATACTGAGTTGGCGCGGATTACATCGATGGTCGTTGAGGCACAAGGTGCAAAAGCACCTATTCAACGGGTCGCAGACCGCATCGCTGCTGTTTTTGTACCCGTTGTTACATTATTAGCAATCGCAACCTTTGCTGGTTGGTACTACACCGATCACACGCTAACTCAATCGATCTCTATTGCAATCACCGTACTAGTCATCGCCTGTCCCTGTGCTCTGGGTCTGGCAACGCCTGTCGCGCTTCTTGTTGCATCAGGCCGTGGTGCACAACGCGGAATCGTTTTGCGTCAACCGAGAGTGCTTGAGTTAGCCAAAAAGGTAGATGTCGTTGTCTTGGATAAGACAGGGACCTTAACTTCAGGCCAGATGAGGATTCAAAACGTTGTTATCCCATCTTCGGCTCATAAGGTTCTTGGCGCTTCCTTTGCGCCTTACTTAAATGAGAAGTCAGTACTTTCAACAGCTCTATCTCTTGAGTTAAGTAATGACCACCCTGTTGCGAAATCCATCGCGACATACTCCCTTGCACATGGAGCATCAAAGTTGGCGGTATCGGAGTTTTCTCTCACTCCAGGATCTGGCGTTGCAGGTCGCGTAAACCTTGGGGGAGTATCTCCAGTTGTCTTAATTGGCAATCCGAAGGCGATTGCTCACAGCTCTACCGCCTTTGATCCTGCAATCACTCAAGCAATCACTACTGCAGAAAACTTAGGGTTAACAGCCTCGGTGCTTGCATGGGATGGTGTAGCTCTCGCCGTCTTTACCTCTGGTGATGAGATCAAAGCTGATGCCGCTACTACCGTTGCAAAGATGGTTGAGCTTGGAATTAGACCCTGGCTAGTAACTGGTGACAACTCAGAAAGTGCGGCGGCAACTGCACAGGCCGTCGGTATAGAGCCAGGCTGCATTATTGCGGAGGCACTTCCTGAAGATAAGTTAAAGAAGATCTCACAGCTTCAGGCAGAGGGACACGTAGTTTTAATGGTGGGAGATGGAATCAACGACGCTGCTGCCCTTGCCGCTGCCAATCTCTCTATCGCTATGGGTACGGGTACCGATACTGCAATCTCCTCAGCCGACATTACATTGATGCGTCCTGAGCTCATGAGCGTTGTCGATGCGCTTAAACTTTCAAAGCGCACGCTTCGAACAATCAAAACCAACCTTGGATGGGCCTTTGCCTACAACCTCATTGGTCTACCTATCGCAGCGCTTGGATACGCCACGCCAATGTACGCAGCGGGAGCCATGGCTCTAAGCAGTTTATTTGTAGTTACAAACTCACTTCGCATCAAATGACACAATCAAAGATACTTCCAACAAGCCCTCGGACTAAAAAGATAACTACATAGTCCGAGAACATGTTGGAAGTATCTTTTTTAGTAGCCAAGAGATGAAAAAACTCTAAGAAGTGAGTCTGAAACTATTGGGTTGTTCATAGTTTCAGACTTGCTTCCCAGAGTCTTCACTTTGGTAGCGGGGGCAGGATTTGAACCTACGACCTCTGGGTTATGAGCCCAGCGAGCTACCGAGCTGCTCCACCCCGCGTCGGTACGCCAATCGTAAGCGTCGGAGAGTTAATCTCCAAATCGAGTTACGAAAGTAGTTATTACTTGCGTGATTGTGCTGCTACAGCAGCAGCGATTGCAGATTTCAATCGATCTTGGGCGCGACCGTATGCAACCCAGTCACCCTTTGAAAGTGCAGTCTGCGCATCAGCCATAGCTTGCTTAGCACTTTGTAGTGCACTTGTGACATCAGCTGATGCTGAGTTAGTTGTAGTTCCTGTTGATGTGGATCCTGTCGATGTGGTTCCTGGTGCATTAGTTCCGGAGTTTCCACCAAAGACTTGATCAAGAGCTCCCTTAACTGTGCTATCAAAACCAATGACATCACCAAAGGAGACAAGAACCTTTTGCAGCAATGGATACGCAGCGGAGTTTGATGTCGCCCTTACGTAGACAGGTTGTACATAAAGTAAGCCACCACCAACAGGAAGCGTTAGTAGGTTTCCGAGCACAACATCAGATCCACCTTGACGTAGCAAGGAGAGCGAGTTAGCAACCTCAGGCTTTGCTTCAAAGTTTGAAGCTACCTGAGATGGTCCGGCAACGTTTGTACTTCTTGGTAGCTGCAAGACGGTGATTTTTCCGTAGTTTGGTCCAGCGTTGGAATCAACTGTTGCAAAGGCGGAAAGGTTTTCACGTCCACCGCGTGGAACAAATGGGGTTGTCAGCGCAAATGTTGGCTTCTTTTCGCCAGGCATTTGAAGTGTCATGTAATACGGTGGTTGCGCTCCTGCGTTAGCACCGAAGGTTGATGGATCGCGAGGTACGCGCCAGAAATCCTGTCCGCCGTAGAAAGCTCCCGCGGTTTGTACGTGATACGCGCTTAGTACATCGCGCTGCACGCGGAAGAGATCTTCAGGGTAACGAACGTGCTCAAGGAGCTCCTTAGAGATTTCCGATTTTGGAGTAACGGTATTTGGGAAGGCTTTCATCCATGTCTTAAGGACAGGATCCTTCTCATCCCACTGATACAGAACAACTGTTCCATCGTATGCATCAACAGTAGCTTTTACGGAGTTACGGATGTAGTTAACGTTTTGGTTACCTTGTGCGGTAATTGCACCCGATTGAACTGTTAGCGCATCTGTTGTAGCGGCTGAAAGCGTTGTGTTTTGTGAGTATGGGTAGCCAGCACTTGTGGTGTATCCATCGATAATCCACTTGATCTTTCCATCAACAACGGCTGGATATGGATCTCCATCAAGTGTTAGCCACGGCGCAACCTTTGCAACGCGGTCGCGAGGGCTACGGTTGTAAAGAATCTTTGACTCTGAGTTAATCAGGTTTGAGAGAAGAATTCGCTGCTCTTGATAGTTGATTGCGAAGAGAAGCTTCTTAAGTACGCCACCCATTGGAACTCCACCATCGCCTGTGTATGTGTAGTTCTTTTGGCCGTTTGCAGATGTATCATCTGGATAATCGAACTCAACAGGTGAGTCGCTCTTTCCGCCGATGATTGAATAATCAGGAACATTCTCGCCGAAGTAGATGCGAGGTTCAAACTTTCCAAGTCCTGCAGTTGGTGGAAGATCACCAACAAGGAAGTTTGGCTTTCCATCTGCATCAACGGTATTTCCAAAGGCGGAGACGAAACCAAATCCATGTGTATAAACAAGGTGGTCGTTAATCCAGTTACGACTTGGATTGCCATCAATGTTTAACTCACGAACAGCTACAACAGCATCTCTTTGAACACCGTTGACCGTGTAGCGATCAATATCGAGTGACTCAGGGAATGTGTAGTAAGGCTTGATCTGTTGAAGCTGGCGGAAGGTTGCAGATAGAACGTTTGGATCCATCAAACGAATATTTGAGATGGTTGCAGCATCATCAGCTAACTGGCCAGCGTTGGTTGATAAGGTCGCCTGATAATCCTTCATCTCAACATCTGTAAGCCCATAAGCAGCTCGAGTTGCCTCGATATTGCGCTGAATAAAATCAGCCTCTTTTGATGACTCAGATGGCTTTACCTGGAACTGTTGAATAGCACCTGGGTAAACACCGGCAATTAAAACTGATGAGACAACTAAGAGCGCGGTTCCAGCTGCTGGTAGTAGCCAGGACTTTCGGACAATGTTTGCAAAGAAGAGAAGCGCACAGATAACTGCGATCGCCGAGAGTATCGCCTTAGCAGGAAGGGTCGCATTGACATCGGTATATGTAAGTCCGGTGATCAACTTTCCATCTTTGAGCGCTAATGCATACCGATCAAACCAGTAAGCAACCGCTTTAACGAGTACCAATAGACCCAAGAGAACAGATAACTGAACGCGCGCCGCTGAAGTTGTGCGATCTGCGCGAAGCTGCGGACGAATTCCACCGTAAAGGTAGTGCACAGCTACAGTGGCAATCGTTGCCAAAATTAATGTTGAAATCGCCCATCCAATAAGAGCTTGGAAAAGTGGAAGACGAAATGCGAAAAATGAAATATCCATTCCGAACTGAGGATCTGTTACACCAAACTCAGTGGAGTTTTTAAAAAGAAGCCACTGCGTCCACAACTGAGATCCTGCTGTTCCTGCGAAGTAGATAAGAACAAGTGCAATTGCTAGAAATACCCAGCGACGAATCGGCTCGATCTGTGCACGGTAGCGATCAAGATTGTCCTCTTCGCCCGGCATCGGCGCGTAGAAAGGGCGCGCCCGATAAGCAAGGTAGATAGATAGAGAGATCACCAATGAGGTTGCAATACCTGTAACTAAGAAGAGTGTTGCCTTTGTGAAGAGAACAGTTGTCCATACAGAGGAGAACTCAACAGATTGGAACCAGAGCCAATCAACATATACCCCGCTTAAAGCAACGAGAGCGACGCCGAGGATTGCAAGAATTCCAACGGTAATTGCGAGTGGACTTGGCTTTTTCATCATGCTCCTACGCTAGCGCAACCGAGGGGGTTGGCCGAATTGAAGGCGGCGATCGCCTGGTCTAAGGATGAGACGGCTGCAATCTCGATCCCTTCGGGGATTGAATCTACGTATTTACAGTTTGCTACTGGAATAAGTACGAGGGTCGCGCCTGCCTTCTTGGCGGCGATTATCTTTTCGTTGACCCCTCCAATCTCACCGATATCACCGGTGGCTGAGATGGTTCCCGTGACTGCAATCTTTCGACCATCAAGAAGGTCATCTTCGGTAAGTAGCTCGATAATCCCGAGAGCAAAAGCTGCGCCAGCACTTGGGCCGCCGGTGTCGGCTAGAGAGATTCGAATATCACCTGGCTTTATGGAGCGGAGTTCGTAGTACTTACTCTGCAAATAGTTAAGCGCCGCTTGTTTTGCACTTAGCTGTGAGTCAACCATCTCTTTGGTTGATTTCTTCTCTTCAGCCTTTACAGATAAGCCCGGTGTATAAAGAACAGATTTTGGTAAGACAACTTGATCTGCACGCATCCAACTGTAAATAGCTTGCCCACCTGTTACATACGCGTTTGGATAAGTCACCATAATTGTTAGGAGCATCAACTCACCATCGCTCTTATAGGTTTTGATGGTGTTCTCTGACCCTTTAGCCGGAGTTATAACCTTCTCGACAACGTTGATTGCATTACCTGGCGAGATTATTGAGTATGGAAGTGGTGCTAAAAGCGCTAGCCCTGCAAAAACAAGTAAGACAAGTTTTGAAGCTTTAGGAAGGGTCGAGTTCATCATTCTGACTTATCTCAGCACGTCGGAAAGACTCCTGAAACCGCTCAAAGTTTCCAACTGATCGAGTTGTCTCCGACTCAAACCTGCCTTTGAACTTTGTCACCCAAAGCACATACGCCAATCCACCGATAACTCCGGCGGCCGGGATTACCCACCAGATCAGCGCCATGAATGAGTTGGACATACTCACCAGCCTAGTCGTAGCGGGAAGAAATTTCTTACCCGCATTGTTCTATCCTTCTGTAAGACTTTTTGTAAGAGAGTCCGACCAAAATAAGCGCTGGCGAAATGAAAAAGTGGGAGAGTTCACACATGGCACCTTTTGGCTTTACCCCCGATGGCGTTTCGGGAGATGACGGCAAAGAGCCCGATCTTGCCGCGATGATGAAGGCTATGCAGGAGCAGATGCAGGCCCAACTTGCGAACATATTCCCGGGTGGAGTTTTTGGTGCAGCAACAAATAGAGAGCCACTCCCGCAGGCAACTGTCAGAGAGAGTGCAAAAAAGTTTGTCTCATCTCAAGGTATGGCACCGCTTGGAACCAAAGATCTTGCAGTCATTGATAGCGCCTTTCAAATCGCAGAGGTATGGCTCAACGAAGCAACATCATTTCCTGCAACGATTTCAGGGGACAAAGCCTCCAGTCGTGCTGACTGGGTTGATACAACTTTGCAGGGTTGGCAGCGAACCATGGAGCCACTGGCTGCTGGATTAGCTGCTGCAATCAGCGAGTTACTAGACCAAGCAGTAGCTGAGCAAGGAATGGGCGATGAGGCTGCTCAGGCACCGATCGAGATGATGACAACCCTTCTGCGTGGATTTATTGGGACGATGATTGCAACCCAGCTCGGTCAATCCATTGGAGTACTCGCGACAGAGGTCACGGGCACGCACGATGTTGGGCTTCCACTTCTAGATCCAGCTCGTCCACTTCTGATTCCTGAGAACATTGAAAAGTGGGCGCAAGAGTTAGAGATTCCTAAATCAGAGACCTACATCTTTCACGCTCTCCGTGAAGGAGCTGTTGCTCGCCTCTTTGCACACAACCCATGGTTGGTTTCATACATACAGAGTGCGATTAGTGAGTATGGAAAAGGCATTCACATAGATATCGAGGCTATCCAACGTCAGGCAGAACAAGCCTTTGAAGGAATGCAGAGTGACGGTTTTCAAAACGGTATTCCTGAAAACTCCTTCACCTTAAACTTAGACAGCGGAGTCTTTACGCCAGAGGACTCACCAGCTCAGAAGATTGCACTTGCAAAGTTAGAGACGGTACTTGCTCTGATCGAAGGTTGGGCAGATGAAGTCACAACACTTGCAGCAGGAGATCGCATTCCATCGATTGAGTTACTGCGCGAAACTCTACGTCGACGTCGTGCAACATCTGCACCAGCTGAAAAACTCTTTTCAACGATGCTTGGAGTTCATGTTTCACCGAAGATATCCCGCGAAGCGAGCGCGTTCTGGGGAAAGATTCGCGAGCTGCATAGCGTTGAAAAACGTGATCAAATTTGGGGTGGGTTGCTTCCAACGGCAGAGGATCTAACCTCTCCCGAGAAGTTCATTTCAACGACGCAGATCCCTGATGATCTCTCGGGTCTGCTGTAACTAAGATAAAAAGCGAAGTCCCCGGGCGCTCACTTTCAATATCTGCCTTCCCCTTGCAGATATCGGAGTGGTTATCCGAGGACTTCGTATGCGCAACATATGAGAAATCACTGTGAGTATCAAATAGCTAGCGCTTTGACACACGGGCATTTCTTCATATATAGGAAATTAAATCTCTCAACACGTACTTGAGATATCGCTGCTATAAATACTTCGCGAGTACTTTTGACACATGGATGAGGAGGCTCTAACTCTGCCCGGCATCGACGAGGGCGAGATTTTGGTGATCCGATCGAATAGAAGAAAGAGAAACATCTCTGCCTACCGTCAGGGTGGTCGTATCGTCGTCTCGATACCGGCCCGAATGAGCAAGGCGGATGAACGGGCCATAGTTCCGGAGATGATCGCCAAGATTCGCGCGACAGAGGGGGCTAAGACCCCTACAGAATCGGCTCTGGCGCAGCGAATAGATGAGCTGCTCACCGAGTTAGCCCCTGAAATCACCGCAAGGCCCGTCAGCGTTACATGGAGAGCTATGCGCGAGCGCTGGGGATCATGTACCGGCCTTGATCAGACCATCCGCATCTCAGATCGGCTCAAACTCGCCCCCGATTACGCCCTGGATTACGTCCTCTTCCATGAGGCGATCCACCTCGAGCACTTTGACCATGGCAGCGCCTTCAACGAGCTCCTCTCCCGATTTGAGGGCTCTGAGCTAGCCAGCGCCTATCTAGATGGGTATGAGGCGGCTGAACGAGCGCTAGCTGAGCCTGTTGAGCTAAAAAAACTACGCACAAAGTAAGGGTAGAAGCCCTCATTTGAGCGTGGGCAGGGGTATCGTCATGCATACACGCAGGGCGTTTCGAGCTCATGCGCGATTGGAGGACAAAATGGCAGAGACATACAAGGGTGACGCTTACTGCGTTAAGTGCAAAGAGAAGCGTGATTTTGAGGGAACTGTAAAGATCTCCGACTCTGGTCGTCGCATGGCACAGGGCATTTGCCCAGTCTGTGGCACCAAGGTCAATCGCATTCTCGGCAAGGCTCAGTAACTTTAATACCCACCTTTAAATAGTTCGCCCCGTCTTCGGTCTATACCGGAACGGGGCGAACTCATTTAACTACCTAGCGTTTACCTTTCTTCGGTTTGTACACAAAAATCTCTGCGCTCGCAGATGCAAAGAGGTGGCGAGCGCAAGTCTTCACTTATGACAACAAGCTCATCCACTAAACAGATTCGACTCAAAAGCGGAGTCAGCCTCTATACAACCCCTAACCCGCAGCTCCTTCACATAGGAACCGCCCGCACATTTGTGAGCCTTCCATCGATGGCTGCTCGAACCCTTTTTAAACTTCTCTCAGCGGGCGCCAGTTTGAGTGAGATTGCAACCGCCAGCTCTATTCAAGAGAGTGAGCTTGAGGATCAGGTAAACGCTCTTTTGAAAAGTGGGCTTATCGAAGATGAGGCTAACTCATTGCAACTTTCGCAGAGATTTGTATCCACTAATACGGAGAAGGCAAAGAAGGCATCTGCCCATATCGGTGATGCTGCTTTTGATCAGTTAAGAAAACGCGTTGCACCAGAGCTGTTGCAAGCTAAATGGGTTCAAGGGGTTCGCGACAACGGTGCAGCGAAGTTAAGTGCCAGACAAAGTGCACACATAGAGATATCTGGACAAAGTCGCTCAGCAACCGCTCTCTTCTCTCTTTTGCTTGCAAGCGGTGTAACGAACACACAGTTTGGAATGGCGTATCGAAGAGAGAACCCACTCATTGATGACCTTGACATTGAGGCTGGAGTATTTAGATCGATCGATTTAGGAAAGAGCTTTAAATCCCGCACCGATGAACTTGCAAAGGAGCTCTCACTTTTTCCAAAGGTAAGGGATGAAATCGCCGGCGAGATTGATGATTCACTTCATGAGCAAAGTCTGAAGATTCACTTTGGCGAGATTGATCCACAGATTCTTGCTCTGTGGATGAGCGCAAAACAACAGTTCCTTCTCATCTCGCGAGTAGATGGTGCCTTTTCTACTATCGGCCCGATTGTGCAGCCCGGGATAACTCCATGCTCTCGCTGCTGGGAGCTAACCCTTGCAGAGCAGAGCGGAAATATTGAGGTTCTTGAAGTTATAGGTTCACAGATTGAAGAGCTTCCTGTAGTTGCATCACACCAACTTGCTGCAACGGTTGCATCAATAGTTCTTCAACTTATTGACACTCATGAGAGCGAACTCAAAGGCTCTGTCTTAACGATCGATCATCTTCGCGCGAGTAATCTCCGACACATTCCCATCTCTATTCACCCTGCATGCGGCTGTAGTTGGTAGAGCGCCTCCCCCTCGATCTACTTTCAACTCGCATGATGGCGCAAGATTCGGCACCATTGGCGCCATGGCCGATAAGGAGATTCCGAGCTCCACCGCTGTTCGTTCAGCGAAGATGGTCTCTATTCCGATGGGCCTTGCTGGCCGTAGCGCACTTGGATTTGGAAAGCAGTTAGTCGGTCAATCCTCTTCAGTCGTCTTCGCCGAGATTCAAGAGAAGACCGCGGCACAGATGTTTAAGGTTTTAGGAGAGTTAAAGGGCGGAGCGATGAAGTTCGGTCAGGCGCTTTCAGTTTTTGAGGCCGCCCTTCCTGAAAGTATTGCAAAGCCTTACCGCGAGACACTTGTTAAGTTGCAGGAGTCAGCACCACCTCTGCCTGCACGAGTAGTTCATAAAGTTTTAGCTAAAGAGCTTGGTGAAGATTGGCGTGATCACTTTGCAAGCTTTGATGACAAACCAACCGCTTCAGCATCTATAGGTCAGGTGCACAAAGGGGTTTGGAAGGATGGTCGCGCTGTTGCTGTAAAGATTCAGTATCCAGGCGCAGCGCAGGCGCTCATCTCTGATCTAAATCAGATTCAACGCTTTGCTAAGGTCTTTCAACTTGTTATGCCTGGCCTAGATATGAAGCCGATGCTTGAAGAGCTTCGTGCCAGAATTATTGAAGAGGTCGATTACAACTATGAAGCGCAGGCCCAAGAGGCTTGTTGGAAAGCTTATGAAAACGATCCTGATGTAGCGATCCCTAAGGTCGTAATGTCCTCTGACAAAGTTCTAGTCAGTGAGTGGCTTGAAGGAAAACCGCTGTCTCAGGTAATTGCAAATGGAACACAGGAAGAGCGAAACAACGCAGGCTTTCGTCTTGCACGTTTCCACTTCACCGCACCAGTACGTGCAGGTCTACTGCACGCAGATCCTCACCCAGGCAACTTCCGGTTAATGGCCGATGGTCGCATTGGCGTTCTCGACTTTGGTGCATGCAACCGACTTCCGCATGGCTTCCCAGAGCCCTTTAAGAATCTACTAAAGCACGCCCTTGATAACGATGCTCAGGCACTTTACGACGGATTTAAAAAGGATGGATTTATCCTTCCTGACGTCGATGTTGATCCACAGTTAGTTTTGGACTTCCTTGTTCCACTCGTTGAGCCACTGCGCACTGAAAAGTTCAAGTACACACGCGAATGGTTGCGCGATCAAAGCGCTCGAGTTGGAGATCCACGTAACCCAACCGCACGTATTGGTTTCCAATTAAATCTTCCTGCTGAGTATTTATTGATTCACCGTGTAACCCTTGGAACAACGGGAATCTTCTGCCAGTTGGAGGCTGAAGGAAACTTCCGAGATGAGGCGCTCTCATGGTTCCCAGAGATCGCACCCTCATCACTTAAGTAAAGACAGCACTTAGGTAAACACAGCTCTTACGTAAGCGCTCTCCAGCAGTACCAAGCCACAACGCTGCGATATGGGCGAAACTTCTCGCCTTTTTTCTCCAGTTCGTTGGGCTTAATCTCCTTTTTGAGCCCATAGATTCTCTCCCAACCCCTTCTAACGCCAAGGTCACCTGTTGGCCAAATATCCAACCTTCCAAGTTGAAACATCATAAACATATCTACAGTCCAAGGGCCTAACCCCCACAGCGAGGTGAGCTGATCAAAGATAAGTTGATCATCATCAATCTCATGAAGTTTGTTCACGTGAATTCTCTTACTTACTGCAGCCTCTGCTAAACCTTGAATCGCTTTGAACTTTGCACCAGATACCCCTGCTTCGCGCATATCCTGTTCCGAAAGAGTAAGAACTCGAGATGCAAGCATCCGCCCGTTGACTAATTTTTTTACTCTTCCATAAATCGTATCCGCTGCCTTTACAGCTAACTGCTGAGAGATAATTGACTCTACAAGAGCTTCAAAGTGCGTAACAGGATCTGGATTTCTTCCCACCGTGCAGAGATTGTTCGCAGCTATCACCTTAGCCAAACGCGCATCGCGCGAGGAGAGCTCCTTCACTATCTGTTTCATCTCGCGCTCTGTTACGACCATCGGTAAAGAGTACAGATGGAGCTTTCGATAGCAAGGGTGTAGAAAAAGTTCTGGCCAACGAAGCAAAGCGCTAGTACAGAAGAAAACCCTCTAAGTGGAGAGTAAAAAGTTCTGGCCAACGAAGCGAAGCGCTAGTGCAGAAGAAAACCCTCTAAGTGAAGTGCAGAGACTCCTAGGTTAAATAAAGTTCTGGAAACCAAGTCTCAAACAAACTTAGAGGGTTTTCTAAGGTGACGGATCCTTCTTAGATGAACGCTGCAATGCGTGGCGGACGTCCTGCGCGACGCTTGCGTTCAATAATTACTCCATCTTCGATCAACTGCCCGCCCCAAACACCACATGGCTCCTGGCGAGATAACGCACCGTCAAGACACTTGTTGCGGACAGGACACGCTCCACAGAGCGCCTTCGCCTGTGCAACTCCTTCATCGCTTTCGGAGAAGAAGAGCTCTGGGTCAGCGTCATGGCATGGGAAGGCTCCAGATGTGTATCGATCCTCAATCGTTACATCGCGAAGTCCGATCTTGTCGCCGGCCTCTGCCCATCCTGGTACCTGTAGTTCGCTGTAGAGAACGCTCATCGTTCTCACCCACTTTCTTCTCTCTCGTTTTTAGCTGATTGGTTGTTGGTTGTGGTTTTCTGCTGGTTTCTCTCTCCTTGGGAAAAAGAAAAGGACCTCTGAATCCATAAGTGGATTCGAGGCCCTTGGTTTGGGTTTATCTCGGGTTAACCGATTTGCCCTCCGTTGGCCTCATCCGCTGTATAAAAAGCGGGCCAAGAAAAATGCTTCTTGGCTGCGTAGGCATGGGTAGTCGCAGCAGCGCGTGAAACGCGTGCTGTTGAGAATGAAGCTGATGAGAATGTCATCGACTTTCCTCTCTACTACCTACTACTTAAGCGGCAATTTGCCGTGTAAGTCCAACGAGGATAAAGGGTAAAGCATGAGATGTGACTTATGCAACCCAATAAAAGTAACTGGCCAGTAACCCTTAAATCAGGCCAGCCTCAGAGAGAAACTTCGATGGATTTCCACGATGACTTATATGAAGATCCTCTTTGGCACGGGTCATTCCAACGTAGAAGAGACGTCGCTCCTCCTCAAGAACGCCTGCATCTAAAGGCAGGATTCCCTGCGTCGCACCGATTAAAAATACCCGTTCCCACTCAAGTCCCTTTGCCGCATGCAATGTAGCAAGGGTGACAACCGGCATTGTGGGTGGATTGTTCTGTTGGACCCGATCCTCAACTTCGCGCAGATATCTACGTAATGTCTTTGGATTGAAGTTCTCATCTGCATCTAACTCTCTAGCAAGGTGGAGCAATGCAGCGATACCGTCGATGCTCTCGCCAGTTAAAAACGGTTGTGCCAATGTTCGAAGCTCATCTATCCAGTTAACACCCTCTGTAGGGATCACCGATGCTTGTCTTACCTGTTTGAGAAAGTCACGAACATCTTGGCGCTCAAAGAACCTCTCGGTATTTCGAACCTGGTATGGCAGACCAAGGTTGTTCATCTCTCGTTCAACGCCTTTAAGTTGACTGTTGGTCCGTCCAAGAATTGCTATCTCCTGTGGTGGTGTTCCGGAGGCTAATAGCTGTGTAATCTCCTCAAGGACCCCTGCAATCTCTGCACTTTCATTCTCATACTCAGTCACCGCTGGCTTAGATCCATGTGCATTCGTTGCAACCAACTCCTGACCCATCGATGCATGGCGCAGAAGCGCGTTGGCGGCGAAGATAATCTCTGGAGTTGATCGGTACCCAGTGCTCAGACGGACTACCTCGGCTTCAGGAAAACGTTGTGTGAAGGTGTTAAGAAAAACAGGGGACGCTCCAGCAAATGAGTAGATTGTTTGCGCCGGATCTCCGACTACACAGATATCTTGTCGAGTCCCAAGCCAAGCGTTTATAAGTCTTTGCTGAACCGGAGAAATATCCTGATACTCATCGATGGTGAAGTATCGGTACTGATTTTGAACCCGCTCTCGGACTTCGCGCTCCTCTTCAAGCATCGCTGTTGTTAAGAGAAGAACATCTTCGAAATCCATCGCAAGCTCTTGCTTCTTAACCGACTCATACGCCGTATAAACCTGCGATAGCTGCTCTGCAGAAAGCTTAGGCTTCTGTGTACGTTTTCCGATTTCTTCGACAAAATCCTCAGGAGCAACTTGGGAGACCTTCGCCCACTCAATCTCACTGGCAATATCTCGCATAAGTTCGCGGTTTGTTGCGCGAAGTGAGTCAGTAAGTCCAGCCCGGTTAATGGCTTCAGAGATAAATCCCGCTTTTGCGGTGATTAGATCAGGGGTCTTGCCACCAAAAACAGTTGGCCAAAAGTAGAGAAGCTGTTTAAGCGCCGCCGCATGGATAGTGCGCGCTGCAACAGTTGGTACTCCGAGTGTGCGAAGTCTTACCCGCATCTCTCCTGCAGCCTTTGCTGTGAAGGTAAGTGCAAGAACCTTTTGCGGATCCATCGTTCCGATCGCTGCTGCATATGCAATGCGATGTGTAATCGCCCTTGTTTTACCTGTTCCAGCCCCAGCGATAACACAAACCGGACCTCGAGTAGCTAGTGCCACAGCTTTTTGCTCAGTATCTAAAGCTGCCAAAATATCTTCAGCAACTAGCGCCACGTCTCACCACCGGTTAGGCCTCGGCCGTCTTTAGCGGAGAACCAACGTTCAATCATCTTTCGTGCAACGCTAATCGCGGGCGGAAGCAAGAGAGTTCCATCGGTAGTTGCTTGCTTGAGCTCATCTCTTGAAAACCATTTAACTTCGGTAATCTCATCTCCATCTGGTCTTGCGCTCTTTGGATCATCGACGAGGGCTTCAAATGCAATCATGATTGATGCAGGAAAAGGCCATGGCTGCGATCCCAAGTAGTTAATCTGAGAGACGGTAACGCCGGACTCTTCAAAGACCTCGCGAGATACACACTGTTCAAATGTTTCACCAGGCTCTAAGAAACCTGCAAAACAGGAGAAGCGCCCTTCAGGCCAGACAGGTTGATGACCTAAGAGAATGCGATCATCCTTATCGCGAACCAAGACAATTACCGCCGAGTCAGTTCGCGGATGGTGTTGGCTCTGATCCTTAATGCAGGTTCGCACAGCGCCACCTAAATCTACCTTTGTTTGTGCGCCACACTTTGAACAGCATGGATGTGAGTTATGCCAGTTTGAAAGTGCAACTGCATGCAAAGCCAACTCAATCTCAAGTGGTGGAAGGTTTGCACCAATCTCACGAAGAGATGTAAAACCAACCTTTTTCTCCTCATCAGTCTTTGGGTGTTTCCACTCAGAGTTCCAAACAAAGTAGCTTTGGTTGTTCTCGGTATCGATGCCCAAGAAGTACCTCTCGCCTTGAACGAACTCATCAGAAGCGACCTTTTGAACAATATCTTGAGCGTTAAGAAAGCTCAATGATTGATCTCCAGCTAAACGGCCATCGGCGAAGTGAAGAACTTTGGCGCGGCTCCAGAGTTTTTCTAGAGCCTCAGGGCTATTACGCAGCTCCCCAGAGCGGTCCATCTTCGATGGTTGTCCGTTGATAGCGCTCATAAGAGGTAACTCTATTAGCCTGAGGCCTATGCGCATCACCTCGTGGAATCTGCTGCACGGCATGGGGGTGCCGCCAACTAAAGGGCAACTGCCTCCTGGGCTGGGCGAAACCGCGGCGAAGTTAGCAAGTGCTTCAATGAGTGAGCTCTTCGCCTTTCAGGAGGTTGATCACTTTCTACCTCGCACCGATATGTGCGATCAAACTCATGAGATTGCTCAAGCAATCGGAGCTAAGGATTGGGCGTTTGCACCAAGTGTGATCGGTACGCCAGGTGAATCATGGAAGAGATTGTCCAAACAAGATCCAGAGATTATTGCGCACTCATCCTCAAACCTAGGAAGTTATGGCGTCTCAATCGTTTCAAAGATTCCTGTGATCGAGTGGAGAAGATTGAATCTTGGTAACTCTCTAATAGGAATGCCCTTGCTCATACCGAAGGAGGGCTCCGACTCTCCCGGTGTACGCCCAATCTATATTCGTGATGAACCACGTTTAGCGTTAGCGGCGATCTTGAGTAATGGATTTATCGTTATCAATACGCATCTTTCCTTTGTCCCGGGTTTTAACGTATCTCAACTAAGCAAGTTAAAAAGATGGGCCATCGATTTGGAAGGAGAGTTCAAATCAACTGCGATTATTGTTGGTGACCTAAACCTTCCAAAAAATCTTCCTGTTTTAAACTCTTCATGGCAGTCTCTTGTCCAGATGAAAACCTACCCAAGTTGGAAGCCATCGATTCAATTTGACTATCTTCTTGCTCAAAAGAGCTCTAAGCTCAAAGTGAAAGATATTTCTGCGCAAACAATAAGTGGAGGATCGCTAGGTATAAGTGATCATCTTCCAATCTCAGTGGAGATTAACACTTAGAGATTAAGAGTTAGAGATCGAGCAGCTTGATGAGTTGCTCTTCGCCCATGAGATCGGCTCTGCGATCGGTCTGCCCCGTTGGAACGTAATGAAAAGCAGCGAAGATCTTCGAGATATCGATGCCCTTTAGCTTCGCCCAAGCTAACCGATACATAGCTAACTGAACCGCCGCTGACTCACCCAACTGTTTAGAGCCAGTCTTCCAATCCACAACTTCGTATCCGCCATCCTTTTCATAAATCGCATCGATGCGACCGCGGATCAGTACACCATTTATAACGCTTTCAAAAGGAACCTCCACCGCTACAGGAGATCTTTGCGCCCACTCGGAGTTCAACCATTTTGCCTTCAAATCCTCAAGCTTTGCATCATCTTCAAGTGGATCAAGAAAATCTAAATCATCATCGCTAAAGAGAGTGGCGGCGTTGAAATGGTGTTCAATCCACAGGTGAAATGCGGTTCCGCGCCTTGAGTACTCATCCTGTGTGCGCGGCATTGGTCTGCGAATATCTAGAGCAAGCGCCTCTTTATCTTGATGCAAACGAACTAATGTCGATGTGGAAACCCTTGGCGGCAGCGGCACGGAGAGATTCGAGCTCTTTAACTTTTTAGCTTCACTGAGAAGAGCGGATGCATCCTCAATCCACGAGTTAATCTCATCTATATCTGATGGCTCCAAGTCATGGGGTTTGGCTTGCGAGACCGCCTGCATAACCTGATCAAACTCTCTTCGTCGATCTCCTAAAGCATCAAATGGCCAAACCCCGGTACGTGGGTTTTCGAGGATTGGGTTTTCAGCATCATCATCGGGGCGTGCAAACTCGCTCAAGATTTTTCCGTGAGCTTGTGAAGTGAGAAAAACAGTTTCAAAGATTGTTGAGGGCTCGCGCATCTTTGATCCATCACGCCACCACGAGGTAGTTGCTAAGAGGTGAGTCTTGGCCCGGGTAAATGCAACGTAGCCAAGACGTAGCTCTTCACGAAGCTTTGCACTGTTGCACTCTGCACCATAGGCCTTAATAGCTTTTGACGCCTCTGAGTTCTTTGTGGCTGCACCGAGCGAGAAGTGTGGAAGCTCATCTCTATCTCCACGTAGTGGAAATGGAATATGTCGTTCATTGGTGATCCAGTTGTCTGGATCGGTTTTATTGATACCCGGGAAGGTGCCTTCAGCCAATCCAGGAACTGCGACAACATCCCATTCAGCACCCTTCGACATATGTACGGTAAGTATTTGTACAACATCGTTGCGCACATCTGGGGCGGCAGACTTCAATCCACCCTCTTCATCTGCTGTTATATCCAGCCACTGCAGGAACGCTCCAAGTGATCCCCCGCTGCGTGCAAACTTTCCCGCCTCATCCATAAAGCGGTCGAGGTGTCTGCGGCCCGAGCCGGTTCCATCCCGAAGTAAAACCTCGGTCTCTAAGTTTAAGTACCGTTCGATTTCGCTGATGAGATCGGTAATCGTTCCACCAGCTCGTGAACGTAATCTGCGCAGATCTGCTGCAAAGTTTTCTAACCGATCAAAGCCCTCTTTAGAAAATGTTGAGCGATTAGCCTTTGCGATCTCATCGAGAGAGTCGATTAAGGAGCCTAGGAACTGATCATCTGCCTCAGCTTGATCTGGGTTTCCTTCGACGATCCTCTTAATAAAGCTCTTTCCGGCTTCGCGACCGCCAACTGCACGGGAGCGAGAGTATGCACCAAGTGCGGCAATATCCTTAGGCCCAATATTTAATCGAGGACCTGTTAAGTGACGCATTAAAGCCGCACCTGCATCTGGATCACTAATAACCTTAAGAAGCGCCAGAACATCAGCCACCTCTGGAACGTGGATCAACCCACCGAGTCCGATAACCTCAACTGGAATTCCAGCTCTACGGAGCGCACTTTCAATCGGTGCAATCTGTGATCTTTTACGAACCAATACTGCAAAGGATCTTGCTGGTGGATCCCACAGCTCTTTAAAGTAGCCAGCGATGGCAGCTGCTTCTGTATCTATAGTTTCGTAAACGCCACAGGCTAACTCGCCGGCACCTGCACCTGCACGCGCCGTTAGCGGTGGAACTTTGACTCCAGACTCTGAGCGAATAGTCGATGAAACCTTATTGGCTAATTCGAGGATGACTTCATCATTTCTAAAGGTTGTAAGTAGATCAAAATGTGATCGGCCTTGCTGTCCATCTGTTTTTGGAAAGTACTTTCCAAATGCGCTAATTGTTCCTGCCGATGCACCGCGCCATGTATAGATCGCTTGGCAAGGATCACCAACAGCCATCACCGGGTGACCATTACCAAAGAGCGAGGAGAGCATACGTACCTGTGACTGTGATGTGTCCTGATACTCATCAAGGAGAACGACTTTGTACTTACTGCGTTCGAGTTCGCTGACATCTGGAAAGTTAGTTGAAATATCTGCGGCTAAGGACATCTGATCATCAAAGGAGAGTTCGCCGTTTTGGTGTCGGCGATCGATGAACTCACGGACCATGGGTAGTAATCCCATGCGTTGATTGAGAGCTTTGACGACCCTTCGAACCTCATCGTTGAGTGCACCGCTCATCGGGGCTAACTCCTCAAGGAGTTTTGAGTCGATTCTTACAACATCCTCTGGCTCAATCTGATGCTCAAGGATCATCTTTGTTAATCCAAGTAAGTCTTCAACAACTGTATCGATAGCGCTTTCGTTGCGGTAACCAGGCTCACTCCAGTTGCGGACAATATCGTTAGCCATCTGCCACATTGCTGCATCACCTAGAGGTTGAATATCGGCATCGATACCAAAGCGGATTGAGTGCTCGCTAAGTAACTTGGCAGCGTAAGAGTGGTAGGTAGTCACAGATGTTTCGAGAGCTAACTTAGAGTCGATTAATCCAGCAGCGCGCAGTTGACGAAGCCTTGTTCGGATACGGACTGAGAGCTCTCCTGCAGCTTTGCGCGTAAATGTTAAGCCAAGGATTTCATCGGGTTTTACAAAACCATTTGCTACGAGATAGATCACACGTGCAGCCATGGTTTCAGTTTTTCCTGAACCTGCGCCAGCAATAACAACTGCGGGTTCAAGAGGGTTACTTTCAATCGAAATGATCATGGACTGCTCTTGCGTTGGTCGATAAACCTTTGCTCCAACCTTAGCTAGGGCATCAGCGATCTCGTTAGGTGAGTACTTCTCCTTCATGAGATCACCGTCCTTCCATTTATCTGGATAGGACACGATGCTTTCACTACGCATTTAGAACACATCTTGTTAATAGTCGCCGTAAAGGTTGCAGCACCCATACTGACCGCTATCTCTTCAATCTTGCTCTGGACCTCTAGCGGATCAATAACGGGCTGTTTACGGGTTGTAACACTTACTGAGTCCTTCGCAAGATAGACAAGCTCTGCACCGCTAGAAGCAGACCCGCCTAACTTTTCCTTAAAGCCATCGAGTACAACCGCTAATTGATAACAGGCAAGTTGAAGGTTGGTTTTTGCCTTTTCATTAGAGATCTCATTCTTGCCTGTCTTAAAGTCGATAACGTAAAAGGATCCCTCTGAATCTATCTCTATGCGGTCTACATTTCCACGGATAGTTGCACGGCCAACGTTGATTGAAAAGTCGAGTTCAGCTCCAATAACGGTGCGCTTTGAATCTTCATGGTATCTCGAGAAGCGCTCGAGCATTTTGATTGCTCGTGAAAGCGCAGTTGCACTAATCCAACCCTGGCTTTGATCTATAAGTGACCATGAGTCGCTGAGTTTTTCAACAAGCTCTTCATGTGAAATAGATGGGTTAGCTACCTTTATGCGAGCGAACTCGTGAATAGCTGAACCCAGAATTTGCGCGGAAGAGTCACCGTTTGTGCCACCACTTTTCTCAAGGAACCACTTAACTCCGCACTCTGTAAACATCTCAGCACCGCTAGGTGATACAGGAACTTGCGAATCGATCGGAACAACGTTTTCATCTGTGGAAAGTGGTGTTGCCCCGAGCCATGAGAGGGGATCAGCGCCATAAACACCCTCTGCGCTTAACTTTGAGAGAAGCTCTGCTGCGCTTTTTCCTTGATTTGAATCGGTTCCGTAGTTATGAATTTGGCGCCGAAGAGTTGCGATTAAGGATGAAGTAGTCAGCGGTCTTGGAGTTTCGGTAATGACCTGCGCCCCACCGGCTGCATCGGAGATCTCATCGAAGTAGTGGGATGGTTCATCATCTTCACGTGCGACGGCTGTAACGAGAACTCTTTCTCTCGCTCTCGTAAGTGCAACATGTAGCAGACGCCTTTCATCCTCAGCTAATGCACCGGCGGCAATCACATCTAGCTCTTTTCGCGCAAGGTCACCATGTCTTTCTCGTTCGACAAGACGTTCGCTGCCTAGAAGGGAGCTACGTTGCTTAAGGTTTGGCCATACACCTTCCTGCAATCCAGCTACGGCAACAAAGCTCCACTGGCGACCCTTGGCAGAGTGAACGGTAAGTATTTCAACAGTTTCGGGGCGAACCCCTTGTGCAGTGATTAAGTCGCCTGCAATCGACTCATGGGAGATTTCATCAAAGAACTGGCTGGGTTTGGAGTAAGGAAATCTTTCAGAGAAACGAGCTGCAGTATCAAAGAGTTGAATCATCGCATCGAGATCGCGATCAGCGTTTGCACCTCGATTACCTCCACGCAAAGCTGATTTACGCCAGGTTTGACTAAGAAGTTCGTTATCAGCACTTTGTGCGTTCTCCCAAATAACTGCAAGTACATCCTCGGCACGTGCACCCTGTTTGCGTGCAACAACGCGAGCTTTTCTTAACAAAGTATGGATGCGCTGCAATGAGGCTCCATCCTCGATTGGCGTATCGCCTTTATCGATTGCATCGAGAATCATCTGAGTACCCGAACGTTTATCTGTTTCTTCATCCCGTGTTGCAAGCAAAGATGTACGCATTCGACGCATTGATATTGTGTCAGCGCCACCTAGCTCAGAGAGAAGTAACCTCTCGGCTGTATCTAAGTTAAGTTTGATCTCACCTGTTGCAACCTTGGCTAAGAGAATAAAAGGTGCAATCGCCGGGTTGTTTGCAAGAGTCTCTAACTCGCCAGCTACTGGGATCGAAACTTGAGCAAAAGCTCTTCGAAGCGCTGCTGCCTGTGTGCCTGATGAGCGCAAAAGCACAGCCATCTGTGAGTATGGAACACCCTCCATTAAGTGGGCTCGTTTGAAGTGATAAGCGATAAAGGCTGCTTCCTCTGATTGAGAGGTGAGTTTGGAGATCAGTAGGTTATTTGTGGTTTCGGTTTTGTATGCGCACTCGCGGTTACGGTTCTTATTAGTCAATTTGAATTGGGATGCAATCTCTTTTCCTAGATTAAAGATTGCAGGTGCACTGCGGTATGCAAGGTTAAGGTTTATCTCTAGAGCGCCATCGTTTAAGTATCGATCAACCTCAATACTCAAGCCATCTGGATCTGCTCCACGGAAGCGGCCCACCGCTGAATCGCTATCCACTGCAAGAAGAAGGTCGGGGCTAGAGATAAGCCGTAGAAGCTCTCGTTGAGCTGGATCACTTTCTTGGAACTCATCAACCATAATTGTTTTAAAGCGCCCTTGAAGTTGAGCTCGAAGGCTTTCATTGTTTCGAAGGTGAGCAATTGCAACGTTCATAAGTTCAGATGGATCGATGCGCATCTTTGAATCAGCTGCGCCCTCTTCGCGCAGCGCCATTACTTCTTTGTACCGCTCCCAGAAATCGGCAGCGGCTGGCCATAGTTTTTCGCCAACGTTGACGCCCCGTTTGGCAAGCTCCTGCGGAGAGATTCCGCGTTCATTAGCTCGCATGATTAAGTCGCGAAGCTCGCGAATAAAACCACCGGTGAGTAATGGGTTTCCTTTTTTATCTTTGCCATCTTGAAGTTCGGCTGGCCACATGCGGTATCCATCTTCAACATCGCCTTCGAGAAGATCTCTAATGAAGCGCTCTTGCTCGGGACCAGAGAGAAGAATTGGTTCGTGGTATCCATCTCCGGTCTTCATCTTCATAATCGAGTAAGCAAGTGAGTGAAAGGTTCGGGCAAGTGGTTCGTACATCGTTTGCGTTGTGCGAAGTGCAATCGCATCTCGGAGTTCGGATGCGCGTTCGCGACCGTATGTAATGATCAGGATCGAGTCTGGATCCTGGCCCTGCTCAATGCGAGCCAGTGCGGCCTCAATCAAGACTGTAGTTTTGCCGGTGCCTGGTCCGCCGCTAATTACTAGGGGTCTGCCCCGATGGTCTACAGCGCTCTGTTGAGCCGCATCGAGTTGAGGGGCTGTGGCCGCTATCTGCTGCTTTATAAGTTCAATGGCCACGCACCAATTCAACCCTAACGAGCCGACAAAGCTCGGTTGGTTCTACTCTCCTCTCATGGCAAAAGTTGAGAAGGATCCCTTCCGCTGCACTGAGTGTGGGTGGACATCGCAGAAGTGGGTCGGTCGCTGTGGTGAATGCCAAGCATGGGGCAGTGTTGAAGAGTTAGCTGCTCCTAAAAAGCTCTCGCTCGTGCCGGGTCGAGTCACTCATGCTGCAACCCCTATCGGAGATGTTGATCTTTCATCTGCGCAAGCACGAGCAACAGGTGTTAGTGAGTTAGATCGAGTACTCGGTGGTGGTTTAGTTCCAGGTGCAGCGATTCTTCTTGCAGGAGAACCAGGTGTTGGTAAATCAACACTCCTTCTTTCAGTTGCAGCGCAAACAGCGGCGAAGGGAATCTCTGCGCTCTACATTAGTGGTGAAGAATCAGCATCACAGGTTCGACTTCGTGCAGAGCGCATTAACGCAGTTGACCCAAAACTCTTTCTTGCATCAGAGACAGATTTAAGCGCTGTCATCGCACACATCGATGCCGTTAAACCAGAGTTACTCATCATCGATAGTGTGCAAACAATTGGTAGTGCCGCGGCAGATGGCGCCCCTGGTGGTGTAACTCAGGTACGTGAAGTTGCCGGCGCACTTATCCGTATCTGTAAAGATCGCGACATCACGCTCTTATTGGTTGGCCATGTAACAAAGGATGGATCTATCGCCGGTCCTCGCTTGCTCGAACATATCGTCGATGTTGTTCTGCAGTTTGAGGGCGAGCGTCACTCCCGACTTCGATTAATTCGCGCTATAAAGAATCGCTTCGGTGCCTCCGATGAGGTTGGCTGCTTTGACTTAAGTGATAGCGGAATTGAGAGTGTTCTCGATCCAACGGGGCTCTTCACATCACGTCATGCAGAGCCAGTACCAGGAACCTGCGTGACAGTCACCCTTGAAGGTCGCAGACCACTGCTAGCTGAGATTCAAGCGCTGGTAAGTGTGGGCCGCGAAAATGATTTCGGAAACGCACGCCGAGTTACAAGCGGTCTCGACTCAGCCAGAACCTCTATGACGTTAGCTGTTCTTGAACTCCGTGCGAATATTCGAATCGGTGGCCGTGATGTCTATGCAGCAACTGTCGGCGGAATGAAGATGTCTGAACCGGCGGCTGATTTGGCGCTTGCACTTGCCGTTGCATCAGCTGCAAAGGGTTTGGCGCTTCCTGCTGATCTCGTTGCAATTGGCGAGGTTGGTTTGGCTGGTGAGATTAGAAAGGTCAGCGGAGTCTCTCGTCGACTAGCCGAGGCGTATCGCCTTGGATTCAAACGTGCGCTTGTTCCACAGGGAAGTGAAACAAAGATTGATGGAATGGAGATCTTTGAGGTTTCTAGACTCGATCAAGCTCTACAACGTGTCAAAATCACTGGTGAATGAGCCTTTACGAAAAAGAGATCACTAAATGGTTTAAGAAGAACCAACGTGATCTTCCGTGGCGAAAAACCGATGCATGGGGCGTACTTGTTAGCGAAATAATGTTGCAACAAACTCCGGTGGCTCGAGTTCTTCCTGTTTATACCGAATGGATGAAGCGTTGGCCAACACCTAGAGATATGGCTAAAGCTAGTGGCGGAGATGTCATTACTGCGTGGGGACGTCTTGGTTATCCCCGTAGAGCGCTTCGATTGCTTGAGTGCGCAAAGGTAATCTCAAGCGATTACAACAACCGTATTCCAGAGACTGAGATGGAGCTTCGTAAACTTCCAGGCATAGGTGAGTACACAGCGGCTGCGATCGTAGCCTTTGCATTTAAGGAACGATCTCTAGTTTTAGATATAAACATTCGAAGGCTCTTTGCCCGTGCAATCGATGGTGTTGAAGTACCAACTTCCTCTATTAACAAATCAGAGCGCAAGGATCGAGCCGCTCTTATACCTACACGTAATCCACATCTTTGGGCTGCTGCGACGATGGAGCTTGGAGCTCTAATTTGTACAGCCGCAAAACCAAAGTGCGAACTCTGTCCCATCGCCAACCAGTGCAGATGGAGATCCTTGGATTATCCAAAGTCAGATGCCCCAAAGCGCACACAGTCATGGAATGGAACTGATCGACAGTGCAGAGGTGTAATTGTTCAGGCTCTGCGTGAGAACAAAACGGTTTCAAAGAAGGAGCTATCAAAGCTATGGTCACTGCAACCTCAGTTTGAGAAGGCGCTTGTGAGCCTTGAAAAGGATGGCTTGATTACCTCGCCAAAGAAGAGCTACTACTCACTTCCTCACTAACCTATTTTTAATACTATTTTCAAAAGGATTAGAGATTACGCGGTTGGTGCCTCTGCTAAATCCCCTGGTGAGTCTGGCGTGCTTGCTTTAGCGTTTCCAGAGAAGGTGAACTTCGCATCTGCATCTTCGCCCTCAACATCTACAACGATGATTTCGCCAGCGTTGAGCTCGCTAAAGAGAATTCGCTCAGAGAGCGCATCCTCAATCTCACGCTGAATAACGCGGCGCAGTGGACGCGCTCCAAGTAGTGGGTCGTATCCACGTGCAGCAAGAAGATCCTTTGCAGCTTGTGTGAGTTCGATGCCCATGTCCTTTGCCTTCAAGCGCTCATCAAGGTTTGCGATCATCAAATCAACGATCTGAATAATCTGCTCCTTGTTGAGCTGGTGGAAGACGATGACATCATCGATACGGTTGAGGAACTCTGGGCGGAAGTGGTTCTTGAGCTCATCACTTACCTTGCCCTTCATGCGCTCATAATTTGTTAAATCATCACCGGTATTGGCAAAGCCAAGACCAAGGCTCTTTGAGATATCGCGAGTACCAAGGTTGGTTGTCATGATGATGATCGTGTTTTTAAAGTCAACGGTGCGACCTTGTGCATCTGTTAAGCGACCATCTTCGAGTACCTGCAACAGCGAGTTGAAGATATCTGGGTGCGCTTTTTCAATCTCATCAAAGAGCACAACAGAGAATGGACGTCGACGAACCTTTTCAGTGAGCTGTCCACCCTCGTCGTATCCAACATACCCCGGAGGCGCACCGAAGAGACGTGAGGCTGTGTGGCGCTCTGAGTACTCAGACATATCGAGTTGAATCAATGCGCTTTCATCACCAAAGAGGAATGAAGCAAGTGTGCGTGAGAGCTCGGTCTTACCAACGCCAGATGGACCAGCAAAGATAAATGAGCCACCAGGGCGCTTTGGATCTTTAAGCCCTGCACGTGTGCGACGAATAGCTTGTGACAGAGCCTTGATCGCTTGATCCTGTCCGATAACGCGACGGTGGAGCTCATCCTCCATGCGAAGAAGACGTGCCGTCTCCTCCTCGGTCAACTTAAATACAGGAATACCGGTTGAGATTGAGAGTACTTGAGCGATGAGCTCTTCATCAACTTCAGTGACCTTATCGAGATCTGTAGCTTTCCAATTCTTTTCCGCCTCAACCTTCTCAGCGATGAGGTTCTTTTCCTTGTCGCGAAGTGCGGCTGCGCCTTCAAAGTCTTGACCATCGATTGCAGACTCTTTCGCTTTACGTGCTTCAGCGATCTTTTCATCAAAGGCACGTAGCTCAGGTGGTGCTGTCATTCGCTTAATGCGAAGACGTGATCCAGCTTCATCGATGAGGTCGATCGCCTTATCTGGAAGGAAGCGATCTGAAACGTAACGATCAGCCATGTTTGCAGCGGCAGATAATGCGCCATCTGTAATTGAAACACGGTGGTGAGTTTCGTAACGGTCACGTAATCCACGCAGAATTTCGATTGTGTGCGCAACGGAAGGCTCTTTAACCTGAATTGGCTGGAAGCGACGCTCTAGAGCTGCATCCTTTTCGATGTGCTTGCGGTACTCCTCAAGAGTTGTGGCACCAATTGTCTGGAGCTCACCACGTGCAAGCATCGGCTTCAAGATGCTCGCTGCATCAATAGCGCCTTCTGCCGCACCAGCACCAACGAGGGTATGAATCTCATCGATAAACAAAATAATATCGCCACGTGTTTTAATCTCTTTCAAAACCTTCTTTAGACGCTCTTCGAAATCTCCGCGGTAGCGACTGCCGGCTACAAGTGCGCCTAAGTCGAGTGAGTAAAGCTGCTTATCCTTCAAAGTCTCTGGAACATCGTTTTTGAAGATCGCCTGTGCAAGACCCTCAACAACTGCGGTCTTGCCAACACCTGGTTCGCCGATAAGAACTGGGTTGTTCTTTGTGCGTCGAGAAAGAATCTGCATGACGCGTTCAATCTCATTCTCACGACCGATAACTGGATCTAACTTTCCTTCACGTGCAGCCTGTGTGAGGTTGCGTCCAAACTGATCGAGAACTAATGATGTAGATGGTGTGCCCTCTGCAGGTCCCCCTGATGCAACAGCCTCTTTACCTTGATAACCGGAGAGAAGTTGAATTACTTGCTGGCGTACCTTGTTGAGATCAGCGCCAAGCTTTACGAGTACCTGAGCTGCAACGCCTTCACCCTCGCGGATGAGGCCGAGCAGGATGTGTTCTGTGCCAATGTAGTTATGGCCAAGTTGTAGCGCTTCACGGAGTGAGAGTTCGAGAACCTTCTTTGCACGTGGAGTAAATGGAATATGACCGCTAGGTGCTTGCTGTCCTTGTCCAATGATCTCCTCAACCTGAGCGCGTACGCCTTCTAGAGAGATACCAAGAGACTCAAGCCCCTTTGCAGCAACGCCTTCACCTTCATGGATGAGTCCAAGGAGGATGTGCTCTGTACCGATGTAGTTGTGATTGAGCATGCGTGCCTCTTCTTGAGCCAGGACAACAACACGTCGGGCTCGATCGGTAAAGCGCTCAAACATCGGCAATCTCCTTTTTCTGCAGGCCCTCAGCCTATAACTGATAGGCCGGTGCTCGCGAGGTGTAACTGTAGAACCCCAAATATGGGGGCGGTATTCCCTGAAACCTCTAGAGATTGAGGAGCATGCGGGTATTGCCAAGGGTGTTTGGCTTGGCCGCTTCAAGATCTAGGAACTCGGCCACGCCAGCGTCGTAAGAACGCAAAAGCTCTTGGTACACCTCTGGGGTCACAGGGGTTCCCTCTATGACAACAAAGCCGTGACGACCGAAGAACTCAGTTTGAAAGGTGAGGCAAAAAATCCGTGCAACACCAACATCGCGGGCGCGTTCAATTATCTTTTCTAGAATCTGGTGGCCGATTCCCTTTTTGTGAAACTCTTTTTTAACGGCAACCGTACGAACCTCAGCGAGATCATCCCAAAGCACGTGCAGAGCGCCGCAACCTAAAATCACTCCATCATCTTCAGCAACAGTGAACTCTTGAACGCTCTCATACAAAGTTACTGTCTCCTTAGAGAGCATCTGGCCAGGTGCGGCGTATGAATCCACTAACTCTCGAATTGCTTTTACATCGCTTGTTCTAGCGGGGCGAATTACAACCATTATTAATCAACTTCAGGTTTAACGAGAGGGAAGAGGATAGTTTCACGAATTCCAAGACCGGTAAGCGCCATCAACAAACGGTCGACGCCCATTCCCATTCCACCGGTTGGTGGCATTGCAAACTCCATCGCACGGAGAAAGTCCTCATCCACCTGCATCGCTTCAAGATCACCCTTAGCTCCTAAGGTTGCCTGTTCTACAAGTCGATCACGTTGAATCACCGGATCGATGAGCTCGGAGTATCCAGTTGCAAGTTCGAAGCCATCTACGTAGAGATCCCACTTTTCTACAACTCCAGGGGTCTCACGGTGTGCGCGTACTAAAGGTGATGTATCTACGGGAAAGCCCATGACAAAGGTGGGTTCGATAAGTTGATCCTTTGCAACGTGCTCGAATATCTCTTCTGCAAGCTTTCCGGTAATCCATTTTGGATCTATCTTCATGCCCAACTTTGTTGCGATCTTCTTCAAATCTTCTAGCGAGGTGAGTGCGGTTACCTTTTCACCAACGCCATCAGAGATTGCGTCGTAGAGTGATATCTCTTTCCATGTACCGCCAAGGTCGGCCTTACGACCATCGTGGTGGGTAACAACATGAGAACCAGCAACCGCCATCGCAGCGTTTTGTACAAGCTTTCGAGTGAGATCTGCGATTGTGCGCCAATCACCATAAGCCTGATAACTCTCAATCATTGCAAACTCTGGTGAATGGGATGAGTCCGCACCTTCATTTCGGAAGTTACGGTTAATCTCAAATACGCGCTCGATTCCACCAACAACACACCGCTTAAGGAAAAGCTCAGGTGCGATTCGAAGGTAGAGATCCATGTCGTATGCGTTACTGAAAGATTTAAACGGTCTGGCGGCTGCGCCACCATGCATTACCTGCAGCATTGGAGTCTCTACTTCAACAAAATTTTCACTCTCAAAGGTTTCGCGAAGTGACTTCATGACAGCTGGACGAAGTCTGGCGTTTGATCTGGCTTCAGGGCGGACAATTAAGTCGACGTACCTCATGCGAACACGTGTCTCTTCAGACATAGGTTTGTGATCATTTGGTAATGGGCGAAGTGACTTTGCAGCCATAGCCCAGGAGTTAGCAAGAATTGAGAGCTCACCGCGCTTAGAGGTTATAACCTCACCAGTAACGCTAACGATGTCTCCAAGATCAACATCGCCCTTCCACGCATCTAAAACTTCCTGCCCAACCTTGTCTAAGGAGAGCATCGCTTGAAGTTCAGTGCCATCGCCTTCACGCAAAGTAGCAAAGCAGAGCTTTCCGGTATCGCGCTTAAAAATAATTCGTCCTGTCAGACTTTCAACATCACCTGTTGCAACATCTATCTCTAAAGAGGCGTACTTCTCGCGAACCTCTTTGAGGGATTTAGTTCGAGCAACTGATACTGGGTAGGGCTCAACACCTCGTTCAATTAAAGCAGCACGCTTTTCGCGACGTATCCGAAGCTGCTCGGGAAGATCATCCTCGATAGGTGCGTTTTCATTGCTCATAATGGTGAGAGTCTACCTTTTAGATATTTCTCTCGTGGATAAGGCGCAGTCCAATTAGGGTCAGATCTGGCTCATACTCATCGATTGTTTCAGCGACGCCAATCATGAGAGGAGCAAGTCCGCCGGTCGCTATAACCGTTGGAGTTTCGCTGTAAGAAAGTGCAAGCTCTGCGGTAATTCGATCTACAAGTCCATCAACTTGGCCGGCGAATCCAAATATTGTCCCTGATTGAAGAGCTTCAACTGTGTTCTTACCAATCACATTCTTGGGGCGGATCAACTCAACTTTTCGAAGCTGTGCCGCTCGTGCTGCAAGAGCATCAACAGAGATCTCAATTCCAGGAGCTAAAGAACCACCTAGAAACTCACCCTTTGGTGAGACTACATCTAAATTAGTTGAGGTTCCAAAATCCACCACAATTGCCGGCCCACCAAAGAGAGTATGTGCAGCAAGAGTGTTTACGATGCGATCGGCTCCAATCTCCTTTGGATTATCCACAAGAAGCGGTACGCCGGTTTTTGTCCCGGGTTCAACAATGGTTGTTGGAACATCTACAAAGTAGGTTGCAATCATTGTCCGAAGTTCACGCAAAGTAGCTGGAACCGTCGAACAGATGGATAGACCAGTTACTTTGTAATCTGCAACTAGGGCTCGGTACTGCAGCCAGAGCTCATCGGCTGTTGTTCGAGGATCGGTCTTCACACGCCATGATTTGACGAGCTCTTCCTTGTCAAAAACTCCAAGAACTGTATTTGTATTTCCTACATCAACTGTTAGCAACATAACTACTCCGCTCTCAAATCTAGACCAATATCAAAAACAGGCGCCGAGTGAGTAAGCGCTCCAACTGCTATGAAATCAACTCCAGATAACGCATATGCGCGTGCGTTCTCAATAGAGATACCTCCGGATGCCTCTAACTTAAATTTGCCTGCAACGATTGCTACCGCTTCAGCGCACTGCGCTGGTGACATATTGTCCAGTAGAACTAAATCTGGTTTTTGGGGCATTACTTCACGAAGCTGATCGAGAGTATCTACCTCAATCTCAATCTCAGTTGTTGGAAACTTCTCTCGGACCTTTGCAAACGCGGCAACAACTCCACCAGCGGCAGCTATGTGATTATCTTTGATTAAAGCCGCATCACTGAGGGACATCCGATGATTAGTTCCGCCACCCATGCGCACCGCGTACTTTTCAAGCAAACGATAACCAGGTGTTGTCTTACGTGTATCTCGAACTTTGCACTGCGTGCCTTCGAGTTGCGCAACCCATTTAGCGGTAAGGGTTGCGATACCGCTTAAGTGTCCGAAAAAGTTTAACGCGGTCCGTTCTGCAAGAAGGATTGCTCGGGTATCTCCGCAGACAGTCATTAAAACCTGCCCTGCTTCTACATGCGCACCATCTTGAACAAGAAGTGCAATATCTGATAGCCCAACCGCTTCCAGCGTTGCCTTAGCCATACCTGAACCGGCGATTACTCCACTATTTCGTGCGACAAAATCGGCAACCACACGTTCGGTACCAGAGACAGTTGCAATGGAGGTTATGTCATCTCTATCACCTAGATCCTCTGCCAACGCGCGTTTAATTAACTCGTGATCAATCACTTTTCAACCTCCTTATACTGCGTATGCCAATTTCCGATTGGGTCGAGCCTTTGAATTATTCGCTTGCGCCACTCATTGCTCGTATTTGGAAAATCTTCACGCCAGTGCGAACCACGTGTCTCCTGACGGATAAGCGCCGCCTTAAGAATTGCTTGGGCTAACTGAAAAAGGTTTGTTGTCTCCCAAGCTTCGACGCATGGAAGTGTTGATACCCGAGTTTCATACCTTGTTAAGTCTGCGCTTGTATTTAAGAGTGAGTCAGATGAACGAAGTACGCCTGCGCCCTTACTCATGGACTCTTGAATATCTTTTCTTAAACTTGGGTCAAGAAGTATCTCTTTCGATGTGTTTTTCTCTGGCTTAGCCTGCTCTGGGAGGTTGGTTGCGATATCGGCTGCAATACGTGAACTAAAGACCAAACCCTCTAGAAGTGAGTTTGAGGCTAATCGGTTAGCCCCGTGAACACCAGAGCAAGCTGTTTCTCCGCAGGCATAAAGTCCTTTAACACTTGTTCTTCCGTGAAGATCCACACGCACTCCGCCTGATGCGTAATGCGATGCAGGAGAAACGGGAATTAAATCTTTGAGTGGATTTATTCCGTTAGCAATGCAGGATGCATAGATCGTTGGAAATCTTGACTCAAACCCTTCAAGGTGGCGAACATCTAACCAAACATGTTTTGCCCCACTTTGATTCATCTTTCGCATGATTGCGATTGCAACAACATCGCGAGGAGCTAGTTCAGCAAGTGGGTGCTCATTAACCATGAAGCGCTCACCACTGTCATCTACTAGGTACGCACCTTCTCCTCGTACCGCTTCGCTGATGAGAGGTTGCTGACCTGCACTGTCACTTCCGAGCCATAAAACAGTTGGATGGAACTGAATGAACTCAACATCAGCAACCATCGCCCCTGCTCGTAGCGCCAGTGCAACACCATCACCGGTAGAAACTGAAGGGTTTGTTGTTTGTGCAAATACTTGGCCTAATCCACCAGTTGCCAGAACAACAGCTTTACCTAAAGCTTGACCCACACCATCACGGCTACCAGCTCCGATAACGTGCAGAGTTACGCCACATACTGCACCTTTGTTATCTTTCAAAGCATCTAGAACAAGGGCGTGCTCGACTAACTCAATACCGGAGTCGTTTTGAACAGCGGCAATCAGTGCGCGTTCAACCTCTGCACCCGTTGCATCTCCACCTGCGTGGAGAATTCGGTTGCGAAGGTGCCCACCTTCACGGGTTAGCGCGATCTCTCCACTTTCTTCGCGATCAAAGTTAGCCCCACGTTCAATAAGTTTTGCTACGGCATCTGGACCCTCTGTGACAAGTACTCGGACAGCATCGATATCACATAGATCGGCACCTGCAACAAGAGTGTCCTTTAAGTGTTGATCTGGTGTATCCCCTTCACCAAGAGCTGCAGCAATTCCACCCTGCGCCCACTTTGTAGATCCTTCGTCGACCTTTGACTTAGTAACTAAGAGAACGGATAAACCAAAGGTTCGTGCTTGAAGCGCTGTCGTAAGACCGGCAATACCTGAGCCCACAACAATCACATCGGCTTCCGCGCTCCATCCTGGAGTTGGTGCCAGAAGTTTCATGCGCGCACCCTCATCGCCATATTGTCAATCAAACGAACACCATTTATCCAGCCGGCGATAATTGCGCGGGGATTTGGCGTCATTTCATCGGCAATCGCGAAGTTAACCTCATCGACGATGTCTGCGTACTCAACTTTAAAAGCATCCTGCGAAGCTAGCACTGCCCGCATAGCGCGTAATGCCTCTGCAACACTAACTTGCGAAGCTGCGGAATAAAGAGCCTCTGAAATAACTCGGGCTGATTCCATATCTGATTCGCTCAATCGCATGTTTCGGGATGAGAGAGCGATTCCATTATCGCCTCGAACAGTTGGTGATTGAACTATCTCTACATCGCCGGCTACTTGGCGCACTAAAGAAAGTTGTTGAAAATCCTTTTCTCCAAAGATTGCATACTTTGGTTTTACTAAGTCGAAAAGTCTGCGCACCACAGTGACAACACCATCAAAATGTCCTGGGCGAGATGCGCCTTCATAGATCGATCCCAATGGGCCCGCTTTGATGGGCGTAACTTGCCCTGGGTAAATCTCGCCTTGGTTCGGCAACCAAAGATGTGTAACCCCGCTAATCTCTGCAAGCTCAATGTCACGATCCGGGGTGCGTGGATACTTTGCTAAATCCTCTTGATCTTCAAATTGAAGTGGGTTAACAAAAATACTGGCGACAACTTCGCTACTCAGTGATGCTGCTTTTTTAAAGAGGGATGCATGGCCGAGGTGTAATGCGCCCATCGTTGGAACAAATGCGCAGCCAGAAGGTAGTTCGGTTGAGCTTGTCACTATCTTCATTTCTGGCTCCAGTCCTTTCAGGTACCGGGCGATGAAGTCTTAAGTTTAGAGCCTTACTTCAATTGCTCCAAAAGATCGCTTATCCGACCATGTGTGAGGAGAGTTGCATCTGGCTCAATCTCAAACCAAGGCTCCAAAACGAACCTACGCTCATAAGCTCGCGGATGTGGAAGCGTTAACTCCTGCGCACTACTTAATATCCCCCCATATTGAATGAGATCCAAATCGATAGTTCGAGGACCCCAATGTTCAACTCTCTCTCTGCCTAAGCTCTTCTCAACTCCATGCAGAAGTGAGAGAAGCTCCATAGCTGGAAGTTCAGACTCAAGAATACAAACAGCGTTGAGATAATCGGGCTGGTCTGGACCACCGACAGCTTTAGTCAAGTAAAAGCTAGAGACAGAGAGTAAATCTGTAGATTCTCGAAGCATTGCAACTGCAAGATTTAACTGCTCTTCTGGATTCCCAATGTTTGCGCCAAGGGCAACAACGGCTTTCATCGTGTGATTGTTACCGATATATCTTTGAACTCAGCATCCACGGGCGCATGAGGCTTATGAACAGTAACCGTGACCTGGTTTATAAGAGAAAAATCACCTTTCAATCTTTTAGCTATTCTTTCCGCTAATCGTTCAATTAAATCTACGGGCTCTCCTCTAACCTCTTCAACAATTACATCGACCGCATCTGCGTAATTAACGGTGGCCGCTAAATCATCGCCTTCGCTAGCTGTCTTTAAGTCAAGATATAGAATTACATCGACTATAAAATCTTGACCATGTATTCGTTCATCTTTAAGAACGCCGTGATAGCCAAACGCCTTTACCCCGATCAGGTTGATTGAATCCTTCACATTGCACCTATGACATCCTTATGCGGCTTCACGGAGTGCACTCTAACGCCCCAAATACCTTTGCCTATAAGGGATCTTGTTAAATCAACTGTGGCCGCTTCCCGCTTAGCTGGATCGTCGCCACCGAGAAACCTCTTACGTGATCCACCGATTAAGACGGGGTATCCCGTAGCGATTAACTCATCAACTCTTTCAAGTATTTCCCAGTTATGTTTTACATCCTTGGAAAATCCAAGACCTGGATCGATAACTAAGTTCTCCTTCTTAACCCCTGCCAACAGAGCCTTCTCTATCTGTTCGGTTAGCTCAGCCAGAACCTCCGCCACAACATCTCCATAAACCGCTAACGAGTTCATATCCTTTGAGTGAGTTCGCCAGTGCATCAAGATGTATTTGCACTCCAATGCAGCGACGGTTGAAAACATCTCTGGATCAGCTTTACCACCACTTACATCATTGACTATCGCTGCACCGGCTTCTATCGCTTTGCGGGCAACCTCTGCTCTCGTTGTATCGATACTAATCTTCACGCCAAAGCCAGCAATCCCTTTAATTACAGGTAGGGTTCGATTCAACTCTTCTTCCAGTGAAATACGTTCTGCGCCGGGTCTAGTTGACTCTCCGCCGACATCAATAATGTCAACACCCTCCGCAACCATCTCTTTCGCACGAGCTATCGCAGCATCTACTGTGTAGTGCTTTCCACCATCGGCAAATGAGTCCGGTGTTACATTAAGAATTCCCATTACTAACATGATTTATCGGTTTGTAATGAGGCTAATCGCTTCTGCACGAGTCGCTGGATCACGCAAAACGCCACGTACCGCACTTGTTGTTGTTCGAGCCTGTGATTTTTTAACTCCACGCATAGACATGCATAAGTGTTCGCAGTCAATGATGACTATGACACCCATCGGCTTAAGAATTTCGACCATAGCATCAGCGATTTGAGTTGTTAAGCGCTCTTGTACCTGTGGACGCTTTGCAAAGAGATCAACGAGACGCGCTACTTTAGAGAGTCCAGTAATTTTTCCACTAGGAATATATCCAACGTGTGCAACTCCATGGAAAGGTGTGAGGTGGTGTTCGCACTGTGAGAAAACCTCAATGTCACGAATAATTACCAACTCCTCATGTCCAATATCGAAAGTAGTTGTTAAGACATCCTTTGGAGATTGATAGAGACCGGCAAAGTTCTCTTGAAGTGCACGTGCTACACGTGCAGGTGTATCTCGCAATCCTTCGCGCTCTGGATCCTCACCAATAGCTAAAAGAAGTTCGCGTACCGCAGCCTCTGCGCGCTTTTGATCGTAAGGATGGAGTGCGCGTCCATCCTCTGGCCCCATGGAGACTGGAGCTACATCACTCACTACTGCTCTTCTTTACACGTCGCGGCTTTTTCTCAACTACGGGTTCAACATTAACGCGAGCTGGGATCGCAACAGGTGCCTGTGATGAAGGAACGCGGTTGACTGAACCAGTCCAAGCTGGACGGTTTGAAACCATTCTGACCTTCTTAAAGATCGTTGCAATCTCTTCCTTGTTAAGGGATTCAACTTCAAGGAGTCGAATAACCATCGCATCCATAATTTCACGGTTTGCAACAAGAATGTCATACGCCTCTTGATGTGCGTTTTCAATCAGTTTACGGATCTCAGAATCTACGATGCTTGCAACGCTTTCTGAGTAATCACGTTGATGTCCAAAGTCGCGACCCATAAACGGCTCTGAACTATCAGAGCCAAGTTTGATTGCTCCAATAGCCTCAGTCATTCCGTACTGAGTAACCATTGCGCGAGCTAGCGCAGTTGCCTTTTCGATGTCATTTGATGCACCGGTAGAAGGGTCGTGGAATATCAGCTCTTCTGCAGCGCGACCACCTAGTGAATAAGCCAATTGATCGAGTAGCTGGTTGCGAGTTGTTGAGTACTTATCATCATCGGGAAGAACCATTGTGTAACCAAGAGCTCGACCGCGAGGCATGATTGTAATTTTGTGTACAGGATCTGTGTGCGGTAGCGCATGTGCAACTAATGCGTGACCTGCTTCGTGATAAGCGGTTACGCGACGCTCTTCATCAGACATGATGCGTGACTTGCGTTGCGGTCCGGCCATAACGCGATCGATGGCTTCATCAATCTGCGGACTTGTAATGGCTTTTTTACCTTCGCGCGCAGCTAAGAGCGCAGCCTCATTGAGTACATTTGCTAGATCTGCACCGGTAAAACCAGGGGTGCGTCGAGCATATGAAATCAACTCGACCTCATTTGAAATCGGTTTATTCTTCGCGTGGACCTTGAGTATTTCTTCGCGTCCCTTTAGATCGGGGCGATCGACAGCGATTTGGCGATCAAAGCGACCAGGGCGCAGTAGAGCTGGATCAAGAACATCTGGACGGTTTGTTGCAGCAATCAAAATAACTTGAGCGTTGTTCTCAAAGCCATCCATCTCAACAAGAAGTTGGTTAAGGGTTTGTTCACGTTCATCATGTCCGCCACCCATACCAGCACCGCGTTGGCGACCGACGGCATCTATTTCATCAACAAAGACAATTGCTGGTGAATTCGCTTTAGCTTGTGCGAATAGATCGCGAACACGTGATGCTCCGACTCCAACAAACATTTCGACAAAGTCAGATCCTGAGATTGAGTAAAAAGGAACCTTTGCTTCGCCGGCAACTGCACGTGCAAGAAGTGTCTTTCCAGTTCCGGGAGGGCCGTAGAGAAGAACGCCCTTTGGAATCTTTGCACCAAGTAGCGCGTACTTGGCTGGATTGGCTAAGAAATCCTTAATCTCTTCAAGCTCTGCAATCGCTTCATCCGCGCCAGCTACATCAGCAAAGGTGTTTTGTGGAACCTCATTATCTTGAAGCTTGGCACGTGACTTTCCAAAGGAAAATACCTTGCCACCGCCTTGAGCCTGACTCATCATTAAGAAAAATAAGAAACCGATGATAAGGAATGGAGCAAATGAAAAGAGGAAAGAGACAAGCAGAGATTGTGATGGAACATCTACCGACCATCCCTTTATCGGCGGATTACCTGTCAGTGCATCAACAATCGTTGGCTCTTGACGAGCTATATATGAAGCCTCAACCTTTGAGGCGCCGTTAATGAGTTCACCCGACTTAAGAATAAGACGAATCTTTTGGGACTTATCTACCAACTCCGCTGATTCGACCTTAGATGCAGAGATCGCATCAAGTGCCTGAGAGGTTTTAATCTTTTCATAGCTATTACCTGCACCAGTAATCTGGCCAAAAATTGTTACTGTAAAGATTGCAACAATGATCCAGAAAAGTGGTCCACGAAGAATGCGGCCAGAACGTGTAGTCGGAGGCTTTTTAGGGCTCTTCTTCACATTTGATTTCGCAGGTTTGGACCTCTTTTTGAGTAGATCAAATTTGCTCATATTTACTGACTCTTTTCTTACTCGTACATGTGCTTAGAAAGCACACCAATGAAAGATAGGTTTCGATACTTTTCATCAAAATCTAATCCGTAACCAACAACAAAATCGGATGGGATATCAAAGCAAACATATTTAACTGAGACATCAACCTTTGCTGCCTCTGGTTTGCGAAGGATTGTAAATATTTCAACACTTGCTGCGCCACGTGAGAGAAGATTTGCACGAAGCCATGAAAGTGTTAAACCTGAATCAATGATGTCTTCAACGATAAGAATATTGCGCCCGGTTATGTCTCGATCTAAGTCTTTAAGAATTCTTACAACTCCACTGGACTTTGTTCCAGAACCGTAGGATGAAACCGCCATCCAATCCATCTCTACGTGACGCTGCATTGCTCGGGTTAAATCCGCCATCGCCATAATTGCGCCTTTGAGTACGCCAACAAGAAGAAGATCCTTACCGGCATAATCTTTATCTACCTTTGCAGCAACCTCTGCAATCTTGTTCTTCAAATCCTCTTCAGATGCAATCACGCGTTCAACATCATTACCGACGGCTGCTAGATCCACCTGATGGGCTCCTTTGTTTCGTAGATGTTAGGGGCGGGCTAAGAGCGAAAGTCTGCCCGAAATCCGAGCCACCTTCACACCACCGGGCAGGCTCACCTCACCTTGGCCGTGCCACGCGGTGACCAACGCCTCAACAAAGGCTAGGTGCGCAGCTGAGATCGCCCCTGAAGGTGCCCCCGCAGCGTAGATCGCCCGCCTGAGGATTCGACTTCGAATGGCCCTCGGCATCTTCTCTAAAACCTTGCACTCAAGATCGGCGAGGTTAAGAGACTCACACTCGAGCTCTGCAATCGCATCAAGTGCATCTGCATCATCACGAAAGATTGCCGCACTTCTAGCTAATGCATCAGAGACTCCTGGACCTAGGTTTTCTTCAAGTACAGGCAGAACTACATTGCGCACCTTTACTCGAGTGAACTCCAAACTTTGATTTTGAGGATCACTCCAAAACTCAAGATTGTTCTCGATGCATACCTGCTCAGATGTTTCTCGGGAAAGTGAAAGCATGGGACGAACATATAAACCATTCTTTGCCGCCATGCCGGATAAGGATCTTGTCCCTGAACCACGTGCAAGTCCTAAGAGAACACTCTCTGCTTGATCATCTTTGGTGTGACCCAGAAAGATGAGTTTGGCATTTTTCTCAATCGCAATCTGATCTAGTGCACGGTAGCGAGCATCACGTGCACCAGCCTCAAGCCCAGACTCCATCGATACCTCAACATCTTTGATGATGACTTCTGAGTAGCCCATTTCCATACATTGAGTACTGACCTTTTCCGCTTGGGCGCGTGCACCATCTTGCAACTGATGATTAATGGATACACCAATCGGATTTATCGATAGCTCTTGTGCCTCTTTTAGTACGGCAAATGCGAGAGCCAGAGAGTCTGCTCCACCGGAAATAGCAACTAAAACACAGTCTCCTGCTTCACACCCTTCAAGGTATGGACGCACGGCATTTCTGAGATCAATACTCGCGCTGGGCATGAGGTAACTCTAGACCCGACCACCAAATGGCATAAGACCTTTAATGCTGTAGATATTTGAGTACAACAATCCTGCGTTCTTGGAGTTGGCTTCCCACATCATTCCATTTCCAGCATAAATCGTAATATGGTGAATTGAGGAGATGGTTCCCTTGTATGAGTAGAAGAGAAGATCGCCGGGAACTAACTCATTGAGCGAAACATGTTTTGTATATCCAGCATAGAGCGCCGAGTTGAGGCGATCCCAGTTAGGCCAACCAAGCCCTGCAGCTCTATACGCCGCATAAACTAAACCGGAACAGTCGAAGGAGTTTGGACCTTCAGATCCCCAGATGTAAGGCTTTCGAGCTTGTACCTGTTTCTTCGCAAAAGCTACAGCCGCTAGACGTTGAGCCTCGGTTGTTCTAATAGTTGATCGACCTTGGAAGCCAGTATTTGGCCAAACATTTTTCTGTCCAGATGTATTTGCAGCGGTATTCGCGTTCGTTTCTTCAAGAAGGGCAAGAGCGCGTTGTTGCTCCAAGGTAATACGGACCCTCTTTGCATTATTTAGCTCTTTCATTAATGCATCTTGAATCTTTTGAAGTTTATCTACCTCTTTTTGCTGCTCTGCACGGGCATCATCTGCTACTTTCTTGGCAGCAGCAACCTTTTGGGTAGCTACAGCTTGTTTAATCTTTGCATCATCTGCCTCTTTTTTGGCAGCTCTTGCAACAACCTCTGCCGCTTTGTACCGAGATAGTGCGACAGAGTTTTGTTTTCCAAGGGAGTTTAGATTTGTTAGCTGATCAATTAAATCTTGAGGTCCCTTCGCGTTGAGCAACGGTTCAATATCAGACATGCTTCCACCCATTTTGAAGGCGTTACTTGCAAGCTTGCCAATGACTACATGGGCTGCGCTAACAGATTGCTGTGTTTCAAGTGCATGAGCAGCGGCTGCTTGAGCAGCGACAGTAGCAACCTCTAGCTCTCGCCTTGCTTTGGCGTATAGAGCCTGTGCGGCGTTCGCTTTAGCTGTAAGAGCTTTCAGAGTCTTGTTAGCGGAAGCTAGCTTCTTTGCGGCTGCATCTGCAGCAGCTTTCTTGGCGGCTTCAGCTTTCTTGGCGGCTTCAATCTGCGCAAGTGTGGGCTTTGGAGTTGCGGCGATGGCAGGGGTCGTTGAAAGCAACAGGCCAAGAATTATGGCAAGAGCTTGCAACTTACTGCGGTCGCGCACCTAGTAAACCTCCACAAATTTAGGCTCTCAGGATAAGTGAGCCGTTTGTGAATTACATGTGATTACTGCGTGTGTCGCTAGTTGGCTACATCTCTTCGAGTAAATAACACAACAGCGATGAGAGATCCAACAAAAACATACGCTGCAGAAAGTGAGAGCGCGTGAGTATAGGAAATACTCTCGCTGCCACCAGCTGCAATAGTTGAGAACTGGCTACCTGGTAACCAGTTCAAAGTGCTGGACTTTACAGCTCCAACAATGTTTTCAATGATGAGTAACCAGAGAACTCCGATTGATATTGCGCTAATCGGTGAGCGCAACAGTAGACCTAAAACCATTCCAACTACGCCGAAGCAGATAACTGAAATGAGGACGTTTATAAAGGTTCGCCCAATCGCTGCTTGTCCATCACCATTGAACCAAAGCTCAGTGGATACATCTTTTCCGCCTGCTAGCGCGAATGAAATTCCGATTGAAACAACTGCACTAATGACGACCATCAAGATTGCAAACAACTTCATGGCGACTAACTTTCCAGCTAATACTCGCACTCTGCCTGGTTGACGCACCAAGATGTTTCTGAGAGTTCCGTAGGTGTACTCCTGAGCGGTCTGGGCGGCAAAAACACAGAGAGCGATAATTCCGAGTAGGCCACCCACACTTGAGAACGCCTGTGTTGCACCGGTTGGAAGAGAAAGCATCTCGCGGGTAATCACTACACCGCGATCACCATTACCTTGTGGCGAATCCAAAAGAAGAAACAACAGCGATGAAACCAAACCGCTGAAGAATACGACAGCTCCGAGAGTTCCAAGGAGAAGAGTTGGACGACGAAGTTTGCGCCATTCGGCTTTGATAATTCGAATCATTTCTTCTCTCCAGTCATTTCAAAGAAGGTTTCTTCGAGGTTTGGAAGTTGTGGAGCAAGTTGAGTAAGAGTGATACCAGCTTCAAAAGCCTTTTTGTTTAAAACTCCCGCCCATTCTTGAGGTCCTTCAATATGTGCAACTCCATCTCGAATCGTTCCCTTATGGCCATCTGCTCGCGCAATCTCAACAATCTTTTCGAGATCAGCTGTAGTTGTTCCTTGAGCCAGAATAAAAGGTTGCTGTTGAAGAAATAGCTCTTGAATCGGTCCTGCAAAAACTACTTCACCTTTTCGGAGCATTACCAAGTAATCACTAATGAGTTCGAGCTCTGACAAGAGATGTGAAGAGACAAAGACGGTTGTTCCATTATCCGCAAGTGTTCGAAGTAGTTGTCTAATCTCTTGAATACCCTCAGGGTCTAAACCATTGGTTGGTTCATCAAGAATTAACAGCTCAGGATTTGGCAGTAAAGCTGCTGCAATTCCAAGACGCTGCTTCATGCCGAGCGAGTAAGTCTTAAACTTTGACTTTCCGCGATCTCCTAAGCCAACTTTAACTAGAAGCTCCTGCACTCGATCTTGAGGAAATCCACCCAGAGTTGCAAGTACTCGAAGATTTTCTGCACCAGATAAAGCTGGATAAAAAGCGGGTCCTTCAATCATCGCGCCGACCCTTGGAAGGTACTTCTCTGGATGATCGATCGACTCACCCAAAATCTGAGCGCTACCGCCGGTGGGAGATATCAGACCAAGCAGCATTCGAATCGTGGTTGTCTTACCTGCGCCGTTTGGGCCTACAAAGCCGCAGACCTTTCCACGTGGAACCTCAAAGTTTGCATGTGCCACAGCCATGCCTGAGTCGTACTTCTTGCTCAGATCCGATGCTGAGATAGCGAGATTTTGCATGTAATGAATATAGCCAAGAAACCTTAAGATTGCTCCCATGAGTAAAGAGAATTGGGGCTATCAGCCTCGACCAAATCGCCCAGCACCGGATTGGGATGTACATCCACAAACCGATGCTGTTCGCGGTGGTCTTTCTCGTTCAGGTTTCGGCGAAACCGCTGAAGCTCTCTATCTCACTAGTGGTTTTACATACGGTTCGGCAGATGAAGCTCTCGAGTCCTTTACCGATGAAACCGATCACTTTCTTTACAGCAGATTTCATAACCCAACGATTGCAACCTTTGAAAAGCGCTTAGCTGCAATTGAAGGAGCCGAGTACTGCATCGCAACCGGATCCGGAATGTCGGCGATGTTTGCATCTATTGCATGCTTGGTCAGTGCAGGCGATCGCGTTGTCGCGTCTGCAGCGATGTTTAGCTCCTGTCACGTTGTTCTAACCGAGATTCTTCCTAAGTGGGGCGTAACAGTTGAACTCGTCAAGGGAAATGACAAGGCCGCCTGGCAGGCAGCGCTGAGCTCTCCAACTAAGGCTGTCTTTATTGAGACGCCAAGTAACCCACTGTTAGAGATAGTTGATATCGCACTTGTAAGCGAACTGGCTCACAAGGTGGGGGCAACCGTTGTAGTCGATAACGTTATGGCTTCACCAATTCTTCAAAAACCACTTGAGCTTGGCGCAGATGTTGTTATGTACTCTGCTACAAAACATATCGATGGACAGGGTCGCGTCTTAGCAGGCGCAGTCCTTGGATCCTTCTCATATATACATGAGCACTTAACTCCATTTATCCGACATACCGGACCTACACTCAGCCCCTTTAACGCGTGGTTACTTACGAAATCCCTTGAAACAATGGAGATGCGCGTTCATCGTATGGTTGAAAATGCACAAGCCATTGCTGAGTTCTTAGAGAGCCGCAAAGAGATTAAAAGCGTTCGCTTTCCAGGACTTAAGTCGCACCCTGATTACGCCTTGGCAAAAAAGCAGATGAGCGGTGGAGGAACAACGATTGGCTTTGAGTTCAACGGTTCTCAAAAAGATGCCTTTAAGTTCATGGACGCGCTTCGAATTATTGATATTTCAAATAATTTAGGTGACAGTAAATCTCTGATTACTCATCCAGCTTCAACTACGCATCGCAGACTTAGCCCTGAAGTACAAGCAGAGATGGGCATCAAGCCAGCGGTTCTGAGATTATCTGTAGGTCTAGAGTTTGTTGATGATCTAATTAAGGATATAGATCAAGCTTTAACAAGCTGAGCAACAACTAATACCACTGAAACTAAGCTCAAGTAAGTAATCGACCATTGAAAGATCTTTCCTGCGACTTGGTTGTAATTAGCTGCACCCTCTTTAAGCGCCAAGAGCTGAGCAGCAAACACTGCCCCAAGAGTAAAAGTTGCCACATACGACCACCACTGAAGTTCGGCAAGATAAAGTAGAACTCCAGAGCTGATAATCATTGCGACTGTGTGAAACCACATCTGCTTAAGTACGTTTGCTCTTGTTGCCACTACGGGCAGCATAGGAATCTTTGCTGCTGCATAGTCATCCTCATACTTGATAGCCAACGCCCAAAAATGAGGTGGAGTCCAAAAGAAAATAAGAAAGAAGAAGGCCCAAGCAGCAGGAGCGAGAGAGTTTGTAACCGCTGCCCATCCAATGAGAACCGGCATACAGCCAGCAGCGCCGCCCCACACGATATTTTGTGAAGTAGTTCTTTTCAAAGCTAATGTGTAAACAAGTACGTAGTAGGCGATAGCTACCGCAGTTAAAACCGTTGCCAGGGTAGTTGTATAGATTTGAAAGATGACCAAGGAAAGAAGGCCGATGATTGAGGCAAAGATAACCGCGGAGCGTTTTGATACTTGGCCGGTTACTAAAGGCCGCTTTGCGGTTCGAACCATCAATCGATCTAAATCAGCTTCGATGACCATGTTGAAAGCGTTTGCACTACCTGCAGCTAAAGTTCCGGCAAGTATTGTCGCAACAGTGAGGCCGAAATCCGGCAAACCTTTTTGCGCAAGGACCATCGCAGGAAGTGTAGAGACCAGAAGAAGTTCGACTACTCGCAGCTTCATCAGATCTAAATACGCTCGAATCTTGGTCACCGGCTTAGATTAGTGGGCAATTTTCTACGCGTTCTAAGAATGCTCTCAGGATTGCTCGCTATTTTTCTCATATCGAAAGGGGCATCCAATGACACCTCAGGAAAAACCAGAATGGTTTGAACTCTCCGAAGGAGAAGGCAGCGCAAATGTGCGCCGCGTCTCAAAAACCCTTCCAATTGCAGCGGTTATTGCAACGATGGCGATCCTGGGTATCGGTGGAGTCGTTGCTCAAACACAGGATCCTTCCTCAGCCTCTGCGATAGAGGTCACAACCCCAACTCAAGCTCAAACCCAAACTCAAACTCAAACTCAAACCAAAAGCGCAACAACCGCTGACTCTGTAGCAGTTAGTGCAGCCGCTAACGCGCCAGCGATAGCGATGCCTCCTACTGGTCGAGGAGATGACGATGAGGATGATGATGAGGGCGACAATGATGAGCATCATAAATCTCGAAACTCTCACGGCGACAATGACGGCGACAATGATGATGACGATGACGACGACGATCGCTTCGGAGATGACGACTAACTAGTAGCCTTACCCACATGCGTAAACTTTTCGCTTTGGGTATTGCATTACTACTTGTAGTTTCACAGAGTTTTTCAGCGCAAGCAGAGCAGCTCTCTGCAGATACAAGCATGGTTCTTATCAAGAGCGTTTCTGGGGGTATTAGCCCCAAATCGGTCTTAGCATCTGGCAACGGATTAATCAGTACTCATAACATGATGTACACCCATAACGTAACCTTCTTTGATGCAAAAACCTTTGGAGTAAAGAGCCGAGTATCTGACTCGGTAGAGCTAAGTAAGTTTGGCTTTGATAAATACTCTGGCAGTTACAAAGGCGCACCTGTTGAAGGGGCATTCTCCCCTGATGGCAAGTACCTGTATTTCACAAACTATGCGATGTATGGAAAAGGATTTACAAAAGAGGGGCATGACGTATGCTCACCCGCTTCAGGTTACGACAAATCCTTCTTATCTCGAATCAACTTAGATAACTTTAAGATCGATGCTGTTTACCCTGTTGGCTCTGTTCCTAAAGTTGTAAGTGTTACACCAGATAACAAGTACATTCTTGTAAGTAACTGGTGTTCGTACACGGTAACGATTATTTCAATTGAATCAGGCAAGAGCGTTGCCAATGTAAAGATTGGGCGCTATCCACGGGGTATCGCAATCTCGAAGGATAGTAAGTTCGCCTACGTTGCCGAGATGGGCGGTAGCAATGTCCATCGCATCGATTTAAGTGACTTTTCAAAGAGCTTAATCCCTGTCGGCTCTAATCCACGAGCCGTTGTTTTGTCGCCAGATAACACCCGTTTATATGTAACTTTAAACGCTTCTGGAAAGGTTCTTGCTTGGAATCTAGTCAACAACAAGAGAGTTAAGAGCGTCTCGACTGGAAAAGCTGCGCGAAGCCTTGATATCTCCTCAGATGGAAGCGCTCTGTTCGTAGTTAACTTTTTTAGTGGAACCGTTTCAAAGGTGCGAACATCTGACATGAAGGTTCTACAAACCTCAAAGGTATGTAATGAACCGATCGGTGTTACCTACGATGCATTTACTGATTACACATGGGTTGCTTGCTATGGAGGTAGCCTTAAGGTGTTTGCGAACCGCTAGTTATTACCGGGTTTGCATCGGCTTGAACTACCAGTGGCGTAGCAATTTTTCCAAGGTAAACATCTAAGGTTTTGCGTGCCCTCTCTGAGGCTGAATAACCTCGAGCAATTCTGTCCGCAATGACCACAAAAATATACTCTCGATCCCCCGACTCGATGTATCCAGCAAGACTCACCGTTCCATTTAAAGTTCCGGTCTTAGCTTTTACAAGACCAACCGCATCAGGTGCGCTTTCTATATATCGCTTGCTCAAAGTTCCAGATACCCCACTGACTGGTAAACCTGCAATGAGCTGCGCATAAGTTGGATCGGCGTGAATCTTTAGAAGTAACTGCGCCATGAGCTTTGCACTCACTCTGTTCTGCTTTGAAAGTCCACTCGCATCGTGGATATTCAACGCTTTGGCATCAAGCCCCATATCGGTGACAATCTTGCTAAATAGATCTGCTACTCCGTACTCATCAAAGCTATACCCTGCGGCCTTTGCTGCCTGGCGAGCCATCCGTTCCGATAGGACGTTGTCACTCCACGTCAGAAACCATGTTGTTATTTTCGCGACTGTTGGTGAAGTAGATGCATACATTTCCTGAACTGCACTCGCTTCTCCTTGTGCCTTTGAAATCTTCTTCCATGAAACTGTTCGCTTTTGAGTTTTCAAGTACTTATTGAGGTTTGCGATATCACGTGAGTAAAGGCCTGAGTACAAGACTGTGAACTTTTTGCGCTCACTTCCGGCAACCTTGATAAGTTGATTAGCTAAAGCTGGAACGCTTGTGCGGTGCATCTTCTTTGCTTCCTTGCTTTTCAAACTAAACCAGGGATCTAGCTCACCTTGCAGTACCGCTGTTGAGCTCTCACTCGTTGCAAAAATCTTTGTTGCGTACCGTTTATCTGCCTGCAGATACTTCACCGTTGCCGTAGCTGACAAGAGCTTCATAAGGGAGGCAGGTTTGCGCGGTGAATCCCCTTTGGATTGATAGATCAGCTCACCCGTGCTGACATCGATGAGTGCAACGGAGGGATCACGAAGCGTTGCAGACTCGGCGATTCGGTCAAAAACACTTGTTGCGATTACTGGATCGATTGCAAAAGCGCTCTGCGGTGTCGATGCAATAGTCAGCGCAAGCAGAACCGGAATAATCTTGAAGGAGAGTTTCATATGTTGAAAGCGTTTACCAAAGCACAGCAATAAGAATATTGAGTACGACAAGGCCTATGAGCGAAAGCCAAGTATTTCTCTTTAGCTCTGACTTCTTCACATTTAGATATCCAATAACAAGGATCGCAAGAAGAACGAGGAACTTAACGCCCACCTTGGTGTGATTGAGCTCCTCAGTCTCGGCAGAGCTCCACGCTCCGACCATGGCGATACCTGCAATTAATGCGGTCAACGCGCTATGGAGTACTCCAGCGGAGAGTTTGCGTGGGGATTTAAAGGCCTGACTTAGAAGCAATCCAAGGATTGCCACAATTGAAAGCATATGAAGCACGTATGCCACAATGAAGAGTGTTTTCATTTTGAGACCTTTCTAGCCATTCGCAGGAGTTAAGTTTAGAGTGCCCTCATGGAAATAAATACACCTGCCACTATTGGACCAGGAGAGTTTTTTCCAGTCGTAGGCGTAGGCCCACATGAGCAACCTTGGCCAATTGGGGATTATTACGACCCAGAACTCCTTGAAAATGGTGACCGACGCAACGTATTAGATAAGTACCGATATTGGAGCGTTGAGGCCATTGTCGCTGATCTGGATACAAAGCGGCACAAGCTACATATTGCAATTGAGAACTGGCAGCATGATTTAAATATTGGTTCTGTTGTTCGTACTGCAAACGCCTTCAATGTTAGCGCTGTTCATATTGTTGGAAAGCGCGACTGGAATAAACGTGGTGCAATGGTCACCGATAGATACTTAAAGGTTATTCATCATCCGACCATCGCGGAGTTTGCTAGCTGGTGCAAGGAAAACAACCTTCCAATTATTGGAATCGATAACGTTCCATCATCAGAACACTTAGAGGGTTCACAGTTACCAGAGTCCTGCGTCCTGTTGTTTGGCCAAGAAGGTGCTGGGATGTCAGATGAGGGTGTTGAGGTATGCGAGGTTCTATACGCAATCGAACAGTATGGATCTACCCGCTCAATGAACGCATCAGCTGCAGGGGCAATAGCGATGTATCACTGGGCGCTGCAACATCTACCTAAGAAAAAAGGTTTAGCTCTCTAAAGCCTCTCGTACAGCTTGCAATCTGCGTTCGACCTCGGTTGCTTCATCAAAGCGACCGAGCTGGCGCATAACCTTTGCCATACGTGACTCAACATCGAGAATCACCTCGAAATCCTTAGGCTCATCCTCGGCGACAACTGAAAGAACGTTATCTAAACTCGCCAAACCATCCTCGTAATCCCCTTGAAGAATTTGTGCTTTTCCAAGCTCAAAGATCGCAAAGGTTTCGCGGCGATGATCATGTCCGGTTTCAAAGACATCGATAGCTTTACGCGCAGCAACTTGTGCGGCTTCGCCATCGCCGATTTCAACCAAACATGAGGCGATTTTTTGATCACATCGTGCAACGTGAATAATCTCTTTTTCTGCCTTAAAGATTGCACGGGCCTCTTTAAAGGATTCAATCGCTAATTCGAAGTTCTTTAATTCGCGGTGTGCGCAACCAATAAGGTGTAGATCGTGTGCTGCACCAACCTGGTTGCCATCGATGAGGTGCTCCTGTGCGCACTCATCCATTGTTTCAATAACCTTTTCATAGTTCTTTGATGAGTACCACCACTCGCCAAGGGTGCAGGCAAGCTCAAGAGCTATCGGGGATTTATTTGTACGAAGAATCTCTACAGCTTTACTCATAGCGGTAGCTGCTTCATCCATACGCTTTAACTGATTTAAGTTATAACCGATTGCGGAGTAAGTCTGTGCAAGACCTTCACTTGATGCGCTGGAGCCAAGCTCGGAGTAGATATCGCGAGCTGTTTCTGCGAGCGCGAGCGCTTCATCGTATTGACCACGTGCAAAGATTCGAGCGCTGAGTTCGTAGTAGGTGCTGGCACGTTCTTCGCCGGCGACTTCTGGAATTCGATCCCAGAGCATCTCCTCAGTTACGAGCTCGTCCTGGCCTTCATCTTCGCTCATATAAACCTCCGGCTCGGTGGTGAATGGACTGCAACATACCCCTCGACCCTGCCAAAAGACGGGGAATCGCTCTTGCTCGCCCTCAGATTTCTAGATGCGAATCATTTGCATCTAGGTTAACCTTTTCCCATGCATATCCCTGATGGCTTCATCGATATCCCCACATCGCTCGCCTTTGCAGGCGTAGCAGCAGCAGGCGTAGCCATCTCCCTCAAAGGCGCTAAATCCTCACTCGATGAGAAGACCGCACCCCTTGCTGGGCTAACGGCGACCTTTATCTTTGCAGTTCAGATGCTCAACTTTCCTGTTGCAGCTGGAACAAGTGGCCACCTTCTTGGTGGAGCGCTCGCGGCGATTCTTGTTGGTCCATGGGCGGCGACCCTTGCGTTAACTGTCGTGTTGTTGATGCAGGGCCTGCTCTTTGCTGATGGCGGGTTAAGTGCAATCGGACTCAATGTTTTTAACATGTCACTTATTGGTGTGTGGTGCGGGTATGGATCCTTCCTGCTTATAAAGAAGGTGCTCCCTAAGAAAAAATCCTCCATCGCTGTCGCTGCATTTTTTGCTGGTTTGCTATCTGTACCCGCAGCAGCTGCTGGCTTTGTTCTTCAGTACGCAATCGGAGGAACTGCAACATTCTCTGTCGCAACGGTTTTAGCTGCGATGGTAAGTACCCACGTACTTATTGGAATAGGTGAAGGCCTCATCTCAGCACTTGCAGTAGGAGCCGTTATGGCAAGTCGCTCCGATCTTGTTTATGGATATAAAGGTGTTAAGCAGGTTCTTGAAGTGAGGTCTCAAGGTTGAAGAAACAAAATCGTTTTTGGATCGCAGGATTCTCTCTCTCAATATTTCTAGCTGTTGTTGTCTCCTTCTACGCCTCTTCAAGCCCAGATGGTTTAGAGAAGGTTGCTGAGGATATTGGTTTCATTGAAACAGCCAAGGAGAGCGCAAACGCCGATGGTGTATTAGCCGACTACGGGGTTAAAGGGGTAGAGAATCCACGTCTATCAACCGGAGCAGCTGGTGCAATCGGTGTTGTTGCAACCGCAGGTGTTTCGACAATTCTATTTCTATCACTTCGCCGCAAGAACGGTGAGAGAAAATAAAGGGCACAGAGGCTGACCAGCTTAAAGAGATTGGCCATCATCATGGTCATCACCATGGTCACGACGTCGGCGAGAGGCTTTATCTACACCGGCACTCCCTAGTCCATTCAATCCCTTCACACTTAAAGATAATCTCCGTTCTCCTTTTCATAATCGTTGTTATTTCAACACCGATTGCGAACTGGCAAGCCTTTGTAGCATTTTTTCTCTTGGTTGTACTCGTCGCGATTACCGCAAAAATCCCCATTCCTTTGCTCTTTAAGAGAGCACTTATTGAGATCCCTTTTATCTTTTTTGCCATCTTGATGCCCTTCTTTGGCAAAGGGGAAACCATCCAGTTGGGCTCAATCACCCTTTATGAAGAGGGTTTGATCGCAGGAGGCTCAATCGTTGCTAAAGGAACACTTGGAGTTTTGAGTGCAGTAATTCTCTCAACGACAACTACAGCCAGAGAGATACTTCGCGGATTAGAGCGCTTAGCCCTTCCACTCATCATGGTTCAGATCGCCTCATTTATGTTGAGGTATGTAAATGTCATTAGTGATGAGATGGAGCGCATGCGAGTTGCACGCGAATCTCGTGGATTCATGGCAACCGGTATCAAGCACTGGAAAATTATTGCGACCTCTGCAGCAGCCCTCTTTATTCGATCGTATGAGCGCGGAGAAAGAGTCCACCTTGCAATGCTCTCACGAGGATTTGATGGGGAGCTGCCCCATACTGAAAGTAAAAAAGTGAGCAAGAAAACTTGGGCACAAGCACTTACACTTCCCGTTGTTGCTCTTATTTTCTCTCTTATTTTCTCTCTTCTTTTTCGAATGGCTGGATAGGTTCTCATGACTACTAAACCGAGTTTGCTAATCGAGGATTTAGCCTTCGCATATCCAGATGGAAATCAGGCGCTCTTTGGCGTAAACCTTAAGGTTGAAAAAGGTGAGCGCGTCGCTCTCCTTGGTCCAAATGGAGCCGGAAAAACTACCCTTGTCATGCACATGAACGGCATTCATCAAACGATGCAAGGTCGAGTTCTTATCGCTGGCGAGCTGGTGGATTCAAAGAATAAAGAGAGCATCCGTGAGATTCGCTCAAAGGTAGGTATCGTCTTTCAAGATCCAGATGATCAGCTTTTTATGCCTACCGTTGGAGAAGATATCGCCTTTGGCCCTTACAACATGGGCAAGCGTGGCGATGAGTTAGATGCAATCGTTGATGAAGCACTTTCATTAGTTGGAATGTCAGAGTTCAAAGATCGCCCACCTCACCATCTCTCCTTTGGACAAAGACGCCGTGTGGCTGTTGCTACTGTCTTAGCGATGAAGCCTGAAATCCTTGTAATGGATGAGCCTTCATCAAATCTAGATCCCGCTAGCCGACGAGAGCTTGCAGATATTCTTCGCTCACTAGATGTCACGATCATCATGGTTACACATGATCTTCCCTACGCCTACGAACTATGCGAACGTTCAGTAATTCTCGCCGGTGGAGTTATCGTCGCTGATGACAGCACAAAATCTATTCTTCAAGATGAGGCGCTACTTAAGGTAAACCGCCTCGAACTACCAGTCGGTTTTTCTATAAAGTAGATTCCTTGCAATAGCTAAACCAAAGAGAGAGCGCGTGCTTTTTCTGCCGCCTCTTTGCGATCGCTTACCGCTAGAGCTTCATAAATTCGCATAGTCTCATGTCGGATTGTGCTCACGCTATATCCAAGCTCTTTTGCAAGCTGATGGTTAGTCTTCTCCGCGACCATCCCGGTAAGAATCTGTATCTGTCTCTTTGTTAGTGCAGAAGGCTCTTTTTCACCATTGAATGTCGAATTACCGCTCTTACTGTTATGGAGTTTGGACTCTCTAGCAAGTGAAAGGTAGAGCGAATCTGAGGCGCCATAACCTGTAATGAGTGAGTTAGCGTTCTCTAGGTCCTCTACTGGATTAGCAAAACCCAGACTCATAAAGCCTTGGATTGCACCATGATCGCGCAGCTTGATTACAGACAAACTCTTCGAAGAGTTCCAGTTATCTTCGATAACATCTAGCGCAATAAGGGCTTCATCATGTTTCCAGGAACGCCACTCTTTACTTGAAAAGTTAGTTCCCTCGATACCTTCGCCATAACCGTACTCGCCGAGAAATGTAAGGCTGTCATCTTTATTGAGGCGCGAGATACGACAGCGATTTGCACCGATTGGAGCCAGGTACTCGGTAACAACTCCTCGAGCGATTTCATCAGCGGTCGGATGAAAACTAAGCCATTCAGTGAAGCGATGAATCTCTCTCAAGTTCTAGCCCTCCGTAGTTTTTTTGTTAACCGTAGGACTAGTCAATATTTATGCACTGACATCAATGAGGGGTGAGGGTGAGAGAGGAAGGAGAGTGGGCCCTGTGGGGCTCGAACCCACGACCCACGGATTAAAAGTCCGTTGCTCTACCGGCTGAGCTAAAGGCCCCACTTAACTTGTTGCCTGCGAATCTTAGCGGAGATTCATCGTCCTTTTGACGCTCGTGATAACCGATCTCGAATAGCGGTAGCGATTCCATCACCCTGAGGCTCATGAACGAATACAGATGAAAGTGATTGAGCATCTGCTGCGCGCAAAGCTGAGTAGAGGGTTCGTGCAAACTCATCGTTAGATGTTGGAGCCGCTAATCGATTAACACCTTCTGGCGTTGCAATCTCAGATAATGCGATAAATCCAGAACCTACCGTTGGGCTTTGATTAAGAATGACTTTAGCTCTTGGTGAATAGTGCTTTTCGAGTAATCCACTTGCGCGGATTTCATCACCAATCTCGGTGACCTTTAACCCTGTTGTACTCTCGATCATCTCAACTGTTATCGCACCTGGACGAAGCACTCTGGGAGCGGTGCCCGTGCAGTCGATAATGGATGATTCAACACCGACGCTGCATGCACCGCCATCGAGAATCAAATCCTGCGGTGCCAAGAAATTAGATAACTCCTCGGTTACATCTGTCGCAGTTGTTGGGGAAACATGACCGAAACGGTTTGCGCTCGGCGCTGCTACTCCCTTGCCACCAATTTTGTGAAAGGCTTCAAGAAGAGCAAGAGCGAGAACATGATCTGGAACTCGCAGCCCGACAGTTTCCTGGCCACCAGTAATGAAATCTTTGGCTAACTCACCTCTTCTAAATATTAAGGTCATAGGCCCTGGCCAAAACTCTCGAGCTAGTGCGATTGCATAATCCGGAACATCATCGGTCCAATCAACGATCAACTGAGTCGATGCAAGGTGAACGATGAGGGGATGATCTGCTGGACGACCCTTGACCTCATAGATACGAGCCACGGCTTCTGCATTTGTAGCATCAGCTCCTAAGCCGTAAACAGTCTCAGTTGGAAATGCGACAAGGGCGCCATCCTTAAGAGCTTGCGCAGCCTGCGAGAGAGCGTCCGCGGTGCAGTGAGAGAGAAATTGACCGGTGCTCATGTGCGCAATTATCCCGTGAATCTGCGAGAAGATAACCACATGGCCACGCCTGATAACCGCATCAAAGTCATGCAGATCATCGCCCGAATGAACGTCGGCGGACCTGCGGTCATTGTTGCGCAGCTAATGCGTGGATTGGATCAGGGAAAGTTTGAGCAGATTTTGGTAACCGGTTACTGCGATGGAGATGAGGCTGATTATCTAGAAGACGTTGCGACAGATATCCAGGCGACCCGCATCGCAGGACTTGGCCGTTCAATATCCTTACAAGATGATCTTCGCGCTTTTCTAGATTTGATTAGGTTGATAAAACGCTTTGATCCTGATGTCATCCATACCCATACAGCCAAAGCGGGGGTCTTAGGGCGATTAGCCTCACTGCTTGCCGGCAAAGGTGCGGTTCGAGTACATACATTTCATGGGCACCTACTGCACGGATACTTTAGTAAAGGAAAAACTCAGATTGTTATTGAGATTGAAAAAGCCTTTGCAAAAGGTACGAAGGTTCTCATCGCCATTGGTACGAAGGTTCGGGATGATCTCTTAGCTGCTGGAATAGGAAATGCCGATCAATTTAGAGTATTTTTCCCAGGACTTCCTGTGCCGAAACTTCTTAACAAACAAACCCTGCGTTCACAGATGGGCTTAGATAGTGAAAAAATCTACTGCGCTTATGTGGGAAGAGTTGCTCAGATTAAGCGTCCAGATAGGTTGCTCGATGTAGCAGCTTTATTGAAGGAGAGAACCTCAAGTGTTCATCTGCTTGTAGCTGGAGAAGGTGAGCTCTTTGAGCAGTCAAAGGCTCGTGCTGAACAGCAAAGCCTTCCAGTTACTTTTCTTGGATGGAGAAACGATATTGATGAAATTCTCGCTGCAAGTGACATCGCCATTCTTACAAGTGACAATGAAGGAATTCCACTGACTTTAATCCAGGCAGCTTTCGCGGGTCTACCAATTGTTGCAACGGATGTAGGTTCAGTATCCGACATCGTTGTAGATCAGAGCAACGGTTACTTAACCCAAACAACCCCACACTCTCTAGCTGATGCTCTCGAAAAGCTTGAAAGAGATGCTCAACTTCGAGAACTTATGGGCCAAGCGGGGAAAGAGAGAGCAACAAGGTACTTTTCATTAGAGCGCATGCTCAAAGATCACGCAGATCTTTATCAGGGTATTCACAACCTCTGATTAGCAATTCTCTGCTCACCTGCGAGATAATAAGAACATGAACAAAATAATGAAGTTATCAGCTATTTTTATCGCCTTCGCTCTCGTTGCTACGCCTTCAGCTGCAGTTGCTGCTACGCGCCATGTAACTATTTCATCTGAGGGAACGGTCAAGATAACTCCCGATGCGGTTCGTTTAAATGCAGCGGTCAGCCTGCTTGGCACGACTAGTGCAGAGGCTTTAAAGAGCGCTAACGCAACCTCAGCCTCGCTCCGTACAGCCCTCACTACCAGCGGCGTCGACAAGAAAGATATTGCTGCTCAATCGATCTCTGTGTACCCAGATTACAAATACTCTGCCGATGGCACCTCATCTATCATCGGGTATCGCGCCACACAAAGCTTCGTGGTAACTATTCGAAAAGCCTCTTCAGCTGGTTCTGTTGTTGACTCTGTCATCGCTTCAGGAGGGGACAACGTTCAAATTCAGGGAGTAACCCCCTTTATCCTCGATGCAACAAAGGCTGCAGTAAGTGCACGATCAGCTGCTGTGAAGAGCGCAAAAGCTAAGGCGACTTCATACGCATCACTTCTAGGAGCACGTCTTGGAAAAGTTATTTACCTTGTTGAAAACTCATCTCCTGCAACGTACCTTCCATCACTTGGAACTGCGAAAGCAGATAGCGGTGCAACAGAGGTTGATCTTGGCCAGCAAGATGTAACGGTTTCTGTAACTGTTCGCTGGTCGCTCAACTAACCCTTTATTTCGCTCAATTCCCATCTGAAATAAGCGAGTTTGGTTCAAGCCGTACAAGCCGGTACGATTTGCGAGCCTCAAACGTCCCCATCGTCTAGGGGCCTAGGACATCGCCCTTTCACGGCGGTAACACGGGTTCGAATCCCGTTGGGGGCACGCAGTACCAGCTTTAACAGTAAGTAGTAGTACGGCTTTAAAGGTGACATAAGAGCCACTTATGTGACGAACAATCCTTTAAGGCCCGGTAGCGCAGTTGGTTAGCGCGCCGCCCTGTCACGGCGGAGGTCGCGGGTTCAAGTCCCGTCCGGGTCGCTAGAAGAGAGTGTCCACACACTCTCTTCTTTTTTAAGTAGTAGTTTTCAAGGTAATGAGCGGTTCACAATTAAATAGGGCTCGGTAGCTCAGTTGGTACGAGCGCGCGACTGAAAATCGTGAGGTCGACAGTTCGATCCTGTCCCGAGCCACTCTTTATTACTTAAGGTCATAGCTGTTTACAGCAAAGTTGGATTTCCGATTAACTCTTCATATCTACTTTGAAGTTTTTCTAAATTCCCGGCAGCTAGGACTCTCTTATCTCGTCCAAGCTCTCCAAATACAATGGTGAAATCTCGGGCTCGCAGTTCAAAGGCTGCGGCTAGCTCTTTAATTACAGCTTGATTTGCTTTGCCATCAACCGCTGGTGCTTGCACAGCAACGACCAACCTGGGTGGATCACCGACGGTGCCACCAACCTTATTTTTTGATGCGTTCGGTCGAACCCTTATCTCGATAAGAAACTGATCGGACACTCTTTAGCCAGCAGCGGAGCCTGATGAACCAGACTTGCGTTGGAAACGTCCTGGAGCGCCACCGGATGCTTGACCACCAGAGACCTTAGAGCCTGCGCTTCGGCCAGATGTTGGAGCAGCGTTCTTTTTCTTCTTAGCTTCGATTGCAGCTAGGAACTTTGCACGTGCATCATCTGCGGGTTTGTTATCAGCCATGAGAGAAGTCTACTCGCTTGGGATACGAATAAAGAAGATGAACTTGGCAATCCAGGAGAAGGCTCCGAGAACAATTAGAGGAATCGCCAACTCTTCTGGCCAGGTATAGATCGAGAGAGCTAGGGCTCCGTAAAAGGCGGCTAACCCCCAGAGGATGAAGGCGGTTGTTCGACGTGCCACACCGATGCGCATAAGGCGATGAGATAGATGATCCCGACCACCAGTAAGTGGAGAAATCCCTCGATAAATACGGGATGTGACCGCCACCGTTGTATCAAGAATCGGGATCGCCATAAGAGCCAGTGGAATAGAAAGCGATGCGATTTCAGGTTCAACACCTGGGCGAAGGCGAATTGTAAGTACAGAGATGATGATTCCTAAAAATAGAGCTCCGGCATCCCCCATGTAGATCTTTGCTGGAGCGCGGTTCCATATAAGAAATCCAGCTGTGGCACCAGCTGTCACGATTGCAAGTGCGCTCACCAGTATTTGTTGGCGATCAAAGGCGATGAAGAAGAGGAATATAGAAATAACTGCCACAGTACCTGCGGCGCCACCATCGAGATTGTCAAAGAAGTTTATTGAGTTGCATACTCCAACGATCCATAAAACAGAGATGAGATAGTTCAGTGCAGTGTTTCCAAATGCGACACCCATAGTGTCGGTAAGGGTTAAAATAACAGCAACAATCACACCAGTTGCTGTCTGTGCGATTAAGCGGGGCCAAGGTTGTAAGCCCCGTAAGTCATCGACTAATCCCATAATAGAGATTGCAACTGCAGGAAGTAAGACAAAGCTAGCTAAGCGAAATGTCTCCATAGAAAAATCAGCGGTAAGAAGCGCTGCATAGGAGGCGATAACGACTCCTAGGGCAATCGCCACTCCACCCAAGTAAGGGACAGGCTCCTTTTGAACCTTGCGCGCAACGGTGGGTGCATCAACAGCGCCAACAGAGAGGGCAACCTTTCGCATTACTGGCGTGAGTACTCCAACAAAGATGAATGTCAGCGCGCCAAGAATAAGGAACTGCAGAAAGGAGTAACGCATTTAAAGAGTTTTACTTTTCATTCTTAAAGTAGTTTTGTCGAAGATCATCTACCTCAGATTTGCGAAACCTGCGGTGACCACCAAGTGTGCGAATCGATGTGAGCTTTCCAGCCTTTGCCCAACGTGTCACCGTCTTGGGATCAACACCAAAGAGATCGGCAACCTCGCGGGGGGTGAGCAACACCTCTGCATCAGGGATGCGATTCATAAAGACTCTCCAAGCTCCATGGTGCGATGTCCGATTTGTACTGTAAAGCCCGAAGTATCCGCTAGTTATAAGGCTTTGCGCAACCCGCCTATGTTGCAGATTCAATCGCCTGAATACCGCGCCAACGTGTTACTAGACGCTCATACCCAGCACCGGCCATTGCTCCATCGCCAGATGCAAGTCCTGCCAATGATCGAAGTACATCCTCAACCGATGTATCTGCCTCAATCCCATCTAACCCTTGCTCTTTCATAGCTTTATCCATGTATCCAGCTAATCCACCGTAATCAAGCTCGACCATCGCGCCATGGTTAAAGAGTTCCAACCAATCGAGTAGGTGTTCAATCTCGGCTTCAACAGGACCTTCACCAAATGAGTTA
>Ga0222712_10000053_pt1 | contig 148575 bp, 147 predicted proteins | sample C33_657DmetaG_FD_165043 | JGI IMG/M metagenome (GOLD analysis project Ga0222712, IMG submission 165043) | Estuarine water microbial communities from San Francisco Bay, California, United States - C33_657D | ecosystem: Environmental > Aquatic > Marine > Unclassified | place: USA: California...
ATTAACTGAAGATTTTGCAAATTATTTGTTAGAATGGCTGATGCCTCATCCAGAATATCACAAAGAGATCACATTCAGTGTTAGTGCTAAACTAAGTTGTAGTGGTGAGGCGAAACACGAAGCTATCCGACCAGATATAGTTTGCGACTACGAAACATTAGGATATACATATCTTAAATTTGTAGTAGCCACAGAAGAAGATGCAGAAGAAGCAATTGAAACAGCAGAGATTTATAGAGCCGAAGGATTTACAGGACCAGTTTATCTTATGCCAGTTGGTGGTGTAGAATCTGTTTATACTCTTAACAATCGAAGAGTCGCTGAACTAGCAATGAAGAATGGTTTGCGCTATTCGGATCGTTTGCAGGTTCCGTTATTTAAAAATGAGTGGGGAACTTAATGAAAAAGATTATTAAAAAAGTCTTAGGACTAGATAAATTAGAAGATTCTATTGCTAAAGCAGAAGCAGAATTAAAAGCTGCCAATGAAAGATTGGCTCAGGCCGAACAAGCTGCCGCGGAAGCTAAAATTAAAGAAGAAGAAGCCAAACTTACTCCAAAAGAACGTGCCAGCAGAAAAGGCGAACCTTGGGTAGGTGTTTTGGAAACTCACGTAAACAAAGAAAATCTTCGTAACGGTTTTTTTGAACTTGACTGGAATGATGAATTTATTGTACAATTGAGACAAGCAGGATACGGTTACGAGGGAGATCCTGATGAAGAAGTAGTCGATCGCTGGTTTAGAGCCCTTTGCGGAGATGTTGCAGGAACAGAAGGAATCAACATGGATCGTAGAGGCGCAGGTTATATTAACGTACAAAAAATCGCTGAAGGCAAATCGCAAGTTTCATGACATATATTCTAGTAGATACTGCTAATACTTTTTTTAGAGCAAGGCACGTTATCAACGGTGATACTGAAATAAAGCTAGGAATGGCTTTTCATATCACCCTTAATTCTATTAAAAAAGCCTGGAAGGACTTTAACGGTTCTCACGTTATCTTTTGTCTCGAAGGACGCAGTTGGCGTAAGGACTATTATGCTCCTTATAAGCGTAATAGAGCAGATGCTAGAGCTATTCTTACTCCCGCAGAACAAGAAGAAGACAAATTGTTTTGGGAAGCATTTGACACGTTTAAAGAGTTTATCAGCGAAAAGACTAACTGTACTGTTCTTAGACACGAGCAGTTAGAAGCAGACGATCTTATTGCAGGCTGGATCCAAAGTCATCCTAACGATGATCACGTTGTGATTTCTACTGATACAGATTTTGTTCAGTTAATTGCAACTAATGTAAAACAATACAACGGTGTTACTGAAACTACAATTACACACGAAGGTTTCTTTGACGAAAAAGGCAAACCTGTAATCGACAAAAAAACTAAAGAACCAAAAGCAGCACCAGATCCACAATGGTTGTTGTTTGAAAAATGTATGCGAGGCGATACTAGCGATAATGTCTTTAGTGCATTTCCTGGCGTTCGAACTAAAGGATCTAAAAATAAAGTAGGTCTTATGGAAGCATATGAGGATCGCAACTCTAAAGGATTTAACTGGAACAATCTAATGCTACAACGTTGGGTAGACCATAACGGTCAAGAACATCGTGTATTTGAAGATTACGAAAGAAATCGCAGATTGATTGATTTGTCTGCACAACCAGATGACATTAGAGAAATTATCAAGAACACTATCGACGAGGCGATTAAGAAAAATAAAAATATCGATCAAGTCGGAATAAGATTGATTAAATTTTGTAATATGTTTGATCTCAAAAAAATTGCAGATCAAGCACAAATATATGCAGAACCACTTAATGCGAGGTATACACAATGACTGAACTACATGCAAAACCAATAATTCCTAACAAATATTGGGTAGTAGAACAAAACGGTTTACGTTATGCTACTTTAAGAAAAAACGAAGACAACAGATTTGTTATGTCTAACGAAACAGGAATTGAAATTTTTGAAACTAAAGAAAGTTTAATTCGACAATACGGCAAAGGTTTCTTTATAGCAAAAATCTTAAAAGAAGCGGACGGTAGTCCTGTTAATGAAGTCCATGGCTATTCTACTAGTACCGAACCTCATAACTCAGTTTTTGATATCAAAAATAAACTTCCCTTATTCACTAAAAGTGAAGATAGTAAAAGTCTTTACTGTGCAGGATATTACATCATACGCTTTGATAAAGGTTGGGTCAAAAGTTTCTGTCCTAAACTAATTACATTGCAGAGATACGAATATCAAGGTCCTTTTAAGACCGAAAATGAAATGAAGCAGGCACTGTCAAATGCATCAAAATAAATTACCAGATAGATTGGGCAGTGTTGAAAGATTGGCACAACGACTCAAATCTGCCGAAGCTTCGCAACAAAAAGAAATAAAGTTAACTATTCAAGAAGCACGTGAACTTGTAATGGATTTAGGTTTATTGACTGCCAAAATGGGTAATCATATTCAGGAAATACATGAGATGATTACCAAAATACAATTAAACAACGAAACTATCGAAGTAAAATTCGATGGCGGAACATTTTAAAGGATAAATATATACGTACTTTTCTGGACGTATATAATGAGCAGACCTAAACCTAAAGTTTTACTTGAGATAGCTAACAAGGAAACTTTTAAGATTGAACAAATTTTAGAAAGCGAAGCCATTTGGGCTGTTTTCTATAAGGGTCAACCATTCAACTTAAAGAGCGGAAGTTTGGTATCGAGTTACCCTGGACCTAAATATAAAAAAGTTTCTTTTAGCAATCCCGGACACGCACACAATCTTGCTAAAAAACTAAATCGTCTATTTAAAACTACAGACTTTGATGTAGTTAAATTAACACAAGGCGAAATTCTTAAGAAATAAAATGGATCCAAAAGATAACTACACGTTATTATTTTTACGTGCAGCTAATCAAGATGAGAATAAAGATTTTATTTCTTCGAGATCCATTTGGTGGTATAACCAAAGAAACAAATCCGAAGGCGGTCTTAGATTAACCGAACAAGGATATACTTTTGTAATCGAACAAGCACAGATCAAAGAATATGTTGTTCCATTTCCCAATGATCTAAAACTAACTCCACAAATACTCATTTGGCTTGACAAATTCATTGCTGGTCCGTATTATATTAATAAAAAATCTATAATAGTTTTTTCAGAAAAAGTAGCATTTGAACTGTACCTATTTTCTGGCGATGTTCATAAAATGGGTGCTGCAAAAGCTCTCTCCAAACACATGGCTCAGGATTAACTGGGCATTCATATATCAAGTTTAAATAAGTTTATGTTTAAAATCAATCCACTGAACATTTTAAAGAAAAGAAGGTTAAGCTTTGTTCCTCCTCATTTCTCAAAAATACAAATTCAAAATCACGATTTATTCTTTGATACTGATTTGATCAAATGGATTGATACGAAATTAAACGGTAGGTATACGATTGTAAATCTACCGTATGTTACCAGCGAAGGCAAAAGTCAAACAGGAACATTTGCTGCCTTTGAAGACCCAAGAGAGTTAACATACTTTATGTTAGCCTGCCCACATTTAAGGAGAAACTAATGACTGAAGAAGTTCAAAATCAAGCACAGACACCACCTCAAGAGCAACCACAACAACCTCAAGAGCAAGGTGCAGATCTAAATATCAGCGATCTACAAGCGTTAAAAAATATCATTGATATCGCTAGCACCAGAGGTGCTTTTAAAGCACCAGAATTAGCAGCAGTAGGAGCGGTTTACAATAAGTTGACCAATTTTTTAAATACGGTCGCTAAAGGACAATAATTATGGCAATTCTAAAACACGTAGGTAAAATGAAAGCAAACGGAGCTAAAGTTCTAGTGGCTTTCAGAACTGTACCTGGAGATCCTTATTACGCTTTAGTTATAGGAACCGCCAATCTTTCTGATACATATCACAATGCTATCATTAGTCTAGTTGAAAGTCAACAAGCACAGGATTCTAATGAATTCGGAGATATTTTAAGTATCAGACATTTTCCAGACGGACGCACTATGTTGAATGCTTTACACGTTGATGGAAAATTAATAAAAGTTCCAACTACCGACGTGATTATGACTCCGGATACTTCTAACACTATTCCGTTAGATCAATTGAATACTTTGATTGCTGAACAGAAAGGTGTAGCAGTTGATGAGCTAGCCGGTCTTATTGGCCAAGATCCTAATACACAAATACAGAATGTAGGCGATGTAAAAGATCTATCTCCGCAACCTCAAACAACACCCAAGGAAGAAAGCGGTGTCTTAAGTGATAGAGATCTTGCTAAATCTTATCGTAGTCAAGCAGATGCTATGTACAAAGAAGCTGCAAGATTACGCAAACAAGCAGACGAAATCGATCCTCCTGCTAAGAAGACAGCAAAGATAAAAGAAGAAACCAGTGCCTAAAAAATTATTCAGACCGCCCAAAAATGTCATAAATGAGTGGCCTGAAATTTTTGAAGATATGTACATGAGTACTATGCCCCTCTATTATACTAAGAAAATGCAAATTAAATTTGAAGACGGGCGCATCTGGGAAATCAACATAACAGATCTTTTAAAAGAAGTCCATTCGGATGAGTTAGCAGGAAAGTTGGTGGAAACGTTTAACGAATATCGAGACGAAATCAAAGGAATAGAATTCGATATCGATATCGCTAAACTGAAAAAAGATATTAAAAGATCTACTAAAAGAATCTTATAGTCTGGTATTTCCGTAATGTATAACTGTGTAATCTAGGTTATCTTTATTAAAAGTTCTCCAAGGGTCAACAATGATTGACCCTTTTTCTATTTTGCAATAAAGACCTTGGCTTTCTTCAAAACCTCTATATTCATAAGTAACTCTACGATTATGTGCCAATAACACAACTCCGTAGCATCCATTTATATCGTCACCTGTGAGAGGATCTATATAGGTAGGAGCATATCCTGCTTCTTGGCAAAAATGTCCTATAAGTAAACTATAACTACCGTCTATATAAGGAACATCAGGTTTATACGCCTTTCCATGTATAAAGATGCTCATAGAATTTTCTTTTGCTAGTCTTACTAATTCTAATGCTAGATTCTTTGCTTGTATTTCTCTCGCATTCATTATTGCATCAAACAAGTCGTATCCGAGATCTAATTTTTGTGCTAGGTATCTCAATGCGATATTGTCTCTAGGATGGCAAGAGCCTCCGTCGCCCATTCCTGCTTTCATGTATTGCGGGCCCATTATACGCATTGTACTTTTTGCCAATGCATCAGTCACTACATCGACATTGATATTTCCTTGCTTCACTGCAACGTCTTGAATCATGTTCACAAGACCAATTTTAGTAGAAATAAAGGTATTGTAGAATACTTTGATACACTCACATTCGTCCCAGGTGCCTACTACATACCTGGGATTATTTTCCATTACAGTTTTATAAAAATCAATTAATTGTTTAGCATCTCCAGTTTCACTACCATCTTCTGTTCCTATCATAACCATTTCTGGATTAATCATGTCCCAAGCTACACTGCCCATAGCGATTAGATACGGATTGTAAACAAATCGAGGATTTGTAATATAAGGAATAAAATGTTTTCGTACAGTTCCTGGTAACACTGTGCTTATCAACACTAACAATTGATCTTTCTTCATATGATAGTTTGCTTCGATAATTACATCTGTCACTATATCATATTGAAAATCTTTTGGTTCTAAATGTGCTGTTGGTGCTTTACCGTCATATAGAGGATCGTGTGGAGTAGGTACAGCTATGAATACTATGTCTTTATCTTTAACCGCTTCTTCTACTGTTTTACATATTTTTACCAACATAGTCGGATCCACTAGGCTAACATCATAGCCCGAGACCTTGTGGCCTTTCTTAGCAATTTCTTCTGCACAAGGTAACCCCAATTTACCCAGACCAATAAAACCAATACGCATAAAACCCCCAAATAAATAATAGCAGCATATTTATTTGAAAAATATTTTATTTTATACAGGTCTGAAATGGAGAAAATTACTAACTTTTTAACTGACAACGCCTATGTCCAAGATCCAAGAAGTTCCTGTCTCACAGTGTCATTGAACGATTTTTTAAATGATGATTTAAAAAACGATTTAAAGAATGTGTCATATGCCGATGTTCTAATCAAATATCCGAATTGGGAAAAGAATTCTGATTTTTTTAAATTTATAAACGAATCAACCCTAGACGAATTAAGGAATAATAAAAGATTTTTTCTTTTCTTTGATTGTACAACTGAAGGTTATTCCCCGTTGTTTGAATCTCCGTATTTTGATATACTATATTACAACTGTAAAAAATATAATATCTCACCAAATAAAATATTCTATGTATCATCAAACGCACAAGATTCAAAAAACATAAAAAATTTTAATAAAAAAAATCAAATAACAGAATCAATTAATGTTTTTAGTTTTCCTGCATTTGAGCTTGCAACTAAAGATATCGTCATCGGAACTCCAAGACGTATGAATCTTGATGCTTACTTACAAACAACATTATCTAATGTGAACTCTCAATTCACCGGTGAGAAACTTTTTATCAGTCTAAGTCGAGTTAACAGAGATTATAGATCGCTAGCACAGTATCTATTATCTCAGAGTGAATCGTCAAAATATGCCATAATTAGCCATGATATTTTTAGAGAAAATTTAGATTTTTTAGCAGACCGATGGAGGCATCAATTTAAGGTACTAAGAGACGAGCCTAAAGAAAATATTAGATCCTGGTTAAAATCTTTACCTATAATTGCTGATACTAGAGATTTTCAAACTAATCACGCATTAAACAGTAATAGTCATTTACATCATCAAACTCTGTTTCAAATAGTTAACGAAACAAAAGTCGAAGATTTGTATAGAACTACTCTTTTTTATAGTGAAAAAACATTCAAGCCCATAGCGCATTTTCAACCTTTTTTAATCTACGGTCAACAAGGTTGCAATAGAGGACTTCAAGAATTCGGTTACAAATTATATACAGATTGGTTTGATTATAGTTTTGACGACGAAGTAGACCACGAATACAGATATGTTAAGCTACTTAAAGAAGTAGAAACAGCAGTTAACAAATTAAAAAATTTATCTAAAAAAGAACAAATCCAGTGGAGATTTAAAAATTTAGAAATATTAAAACATAATTACACAGTATTAGAAAATAATGAATATACTAAAAAAGTTATTAACCAAATCGGTCAAACAATCTCCACCTACATTAATCAATAAACCTGTCCAACGAATTTTTACATTCGGTTGCAGTTTTACGAAATATCATTGGATGACTTGGCCAGAGATAGTTGCTTACGAATTAAATGTTCCTCTTTTTAATTACGGAAAAAGCGGCGCAGGAAATCAATATATTGCAAACATGATCTGTCAGGCAGATGCCATACATAAATTCAACGAAAACGATTTAGTAATGATTTGTTGGACAAATGTCTGCAGAGAAGATAGATATAAAAATCAGAGTTGGATTACACCTGGAAATATTTTTACACAAGGAATTTATAGTGAAGAATATGTTAAAGAGTGGGCAGATCCAGTTGGGTATATGTTAAGAGATATCTGCACAATAAAATTAAGTATAAATTTTTTAGAAAATGTAAAATGTCAATTTCATATGTTCTCTATGTGTAACATTATAGATATCGTTGATCAAAGTCAAAACAACCTTCTAAAAAATTTATTCTTTAAACAAAAAATAAAAGAGATGTACAAGAATGAATTAAATCAATTACATCCTGATTTTTTTAGTACGTTATGGAAGAATGATTTACAAGCTCATAAATTTCCAAGAGACGAAAAACAAATTTCAAAATTTTTTAAAGATGGTCACCCCTCTCCCGAAGAACACCTTGAGTACTTACAACATATATTCCCTAATAGTTTTAGCGAAAAAACTGTAAACGCAGTAAACGAAAAACATTCTTTTTTTGTAAAACATTTAAAATTTCTTTCTTCTCATTATAATAGACCATTTACAGTATACGAATTAGATCATCGAGAAAATAATTTGTTAGCTAAAGGTACTACACTAGTAGAATCACAAGAAACAACATTTATATGAAAATATTTAAAAGTTCAAATTTAAATTTATTAATGAAAGATAATCACTTTCATTTTTTACCGTTTGAATTTGAAAATAAAAAATGGACTATTGTTGATAAAATATCAGATAGCGATGTAGTACCAGTATTGTTTACATACGGGGAAGAGTTAATAAAAAAAACAGTCAATGAAATGAAAGAGTTAGGGCATACCGATCAACCGGTAATAGTCCTAAATTTATTTCATTTAATGGATAATGAAAATAATAAAATTGCTAACCGAACATATTTAGAACTTTGGAAGAAATACCTAAACTGTCCGGTTTTTATGATACACTCTAACTTAGACGAAACTTCTGAGGATTGTATTTTTAACGATATACTATGGAACAGACAAAAAGCATACTGTACCGAATATCAGATGTTTGATTTAAAAAACAGAGCCTGGTCATTATATGCAACAAAGAAAATGTACAACATAGGACAGTTTGAAAAAAATGATCACTGTAAAATATTTCTATCTCCAATAAGGATATACAGTGACTCTAATCATATTAGAATGACTTATCGAGCTAAGTTACTAAGTTTGATAAAAAACAAAAACGGTTATTATAGCGACAATACTAATGGAATGGTTTTAGAATCTGAGGAAGGTTTAAAGTTCAATAATAGACTATTGTCAGGTGGCGGAACTTGGTGGCCCGTTGCTAATAAATTTTACGAATCTTCTTATATCAGTATCTATGTAGAAACAATTCTAGAAAGAGATAAGCTGAGAAGTATAACTGAGAAAACCTGGGATCCTTTAATTAAAGGACATTTTATTCTACCTTTCGGATATCAGGGACTAATAAAAGATATTGAGTCCTATGGTTTTAAATTACCCAACTGGATTGATTATTCTTACGACGATATCGAAGATATCGAAGACCGGTGGAATCAGTACGAAAAAGAAGTTAATCGAATTTTATCTCTTAGAATGCAACAGCTTAATCTTTTATGGAAACAAGATTTAAATCTGTTAAAATATAATAGAGATTTATTTTTTAAAAGAAAGTACGATAGTCTGTATGATAAAATTCTTTTAAAATTAAAAAACAGAACATAGTTTGTAAAATTGTTCCATTTCAGGAAATGTTTTTAGAAAATTAGTTCCCCGTCTGCGATCGTACTCATTGAACCAATTATAAAAATCTTTTCGACCTTCTTTTAATCGTTCTTCGCTATAGTTAGTTGTTTTCATATAATCAACTACACGCCTAAATTTTTCAAACTCAAGATCGGAGAATTTAGTACGATCCAGATCATCCAAGTTATCTTTGATGAATTTTAGATGCGATTCCATGTAAGGAATGTAATCTTCCTTGGGCAGTATATTCATGTCATACTGCAAAGGTTCTTTTAAAAACGGTGTATCAAATCTAATGCGTTGCCATTTATTTTGTTCTAAACCGTTATATCTCTTTCTCCACTCTAATATCTTTTCCAGCAAACTCTGAAAATTTGTCACTGTAAGAATATTAAAAGTTATCATAAAAGTAATAGGCAATGCTGTCTTGGTAAGATAGGTATTTAAATTTGTTTCCCACACAGATAGATCCAACCCTGTACGAATATACTCTGCAGAATCTCCCCATGTATCTATACTAGTAAAAATTTTAAAATCTTTTATTTTACCGTTATTAACTAAATTATTAACTTTTTCTACTAGTCTACTGATTAGTAAGGGCTTAACACCAAAATTGCTGTTGATGTTTAATTCTAAATTTGGTAGGGGATTCTGTTCTAAATCATCTAGCAATTTCCAAGTACTCTGTTGCAATAAAGGTTCGCCACCAGTAATACGCAAGATAGTTAATGTCTTACGAACTTCTGGCCACCACTCCCACCAAGCAGCAACATATGGATTTGTTTCTTCTTCGTAGATTTGAAACCAATTGATATCATTCCGATGATTACGAACCATAGTATACGGTCCGTGATCTTTGATCTCTTTATAATAGCTGCTGCTGTGTTTAGGATGACAATATCCGCACTTGAAATTGCATTCATTTCCAAAAGAAATTTCAATATACTGTGGGTTAACAGGACTCATTGGATTTTCGACAACATTTTTAAAACGTTGCTCTGTGTAGATACTAGCATTACGCTCGTGTCGATCACTGATGTATTCAGATCCTAATGCTTCTATATTCCAACAATATTGACACCCTGACGGTTTCTTGCCTTCTAACATGTCAAATCTCTCTGACATCTTTTGTGGTGTATTATGCAATACGCTAGGATTGTGTGATAACTGATCTAGAGGAATCTTATGAGGAGGGGGATGATAACAACTATGTGTTTCTCCCGTCTGTAGATATATTGTAGTATGATGCCATTTGGCCATACAGAATGTAGGACTAACTTCATTCATTATCGGAATGAACTTTTTAATCCTCGATATGTCTTGCATCAAACTGTTCCTTTAACCAAATAAAATCATTAATCTTTGCTAATTTTTCAGGATCATCTTGCCATTCAACACCGAATGATCTACCAGAGACTGCTCCATCTATAGCATACTTTCCATAAAGACTATGTTTGCCTAGAGTACACCATGCTTCTAGTCTCTCTTCTGATTCTTTACTTACTTGTCCGTGGAGTCTTTTACTGGCTAATTTGACACATTCTCTAAATGCGCTACGCCAGGTACTGAATGGATCTGTGTTAAATGCTGTAACATTGCTAACCTGTTCCATTGCTTTAAATTTTTTACTGATACTAGTAGTCATGTCAGGGCTAGAAACATCAACTTCTAATGTCAGCTGGGTAGGTAAAAGTTTAACGCCGCCGTAACCATACTCAAGATCATTTATAGGATTACGGCTGCGCCATACGTGAACTACATCTCTATCGTGCTTAGGAACATAATAATCTAAATTAAAATCTTCTAGCAACTCTGCATCAGCATCTACGACCCAGAACATAGGTGTTGATACTAATTTTGCTGCTTCTATATGGGCTTGATGGATTCCTTTTACACCGTGAACACGTTTAGAATCAGGGTAACGATTTAAAAGTTTTTGATAGTTTTCATCTGCAAAAGTTTCATTATAACTTATAAAAACAATTTCAGACGGGATTGAATAGGTTGCATTTATGTCAAGGTCTTTAGTCTTACCAGTAAAAAACTGATATTGCCATTCTCGCTTGGTGATATTGGTTCCTCTAGGAATCAAATATACGCCAAGTCGCCTTCCATTATCTTGCAGAAATCTGTGTATGTATTCTTTATCCCAAGCAGGAACAATATAGTCGAAATCGTAAAAAATAGTACAGTCATCATCTATTATCCAAGCAAATTTAGTAAATGTATCTGATAGTGCTTGCTGAACACTTTCTCTTTTTTGAGCGTGTGAAAACTTTTTCTTTATCTGTTGCCATCTAGATTCAGAACCGGGAGTTTTTTGATCGATAAAAAATAGATCATACATTTGTATAGTAGTAAGTAGCGCAAAGATTTATTGTTTCGTTATAAACATCAGAGACATATTTGCTTTGATCTTTATCAAAATTTAAATATTCGAATCCTAGATTGTAACGGATTTTTTCTCCCAGATCTTTGATAGCATCAACAAGACCGTTGTCGTTATCTTCTTCATACGGCTTACCGTACTGTTCCCAAATGCCTTTTAATATTTCAAAGTCTCTTACATCTACATAATTCCAATCAGTGCAATTAGTTAACCAGGTACCTAATCTTGCACCGTAAATGGCATATAGTCCGTTATCTACGTGTGCTCCAACTGTTGACCAAATTTTTAATCTATGTAAATTATGCCACCAAACACGTTGTCGTATTTCTTGAGGCGGAACTTTGACTCCATTATATAATGTCATTTTAACACCCTCTCTAAAGCCAGCTCTCCAGGCCTGATACGGTGTTACATTAATAATACTCTGGCTGAAAGATTTAGGATGATTCCTATATCCGTCTTCCCAACAAAAGTCCACTTGTGCTTGGTCACTTTCTGCGGCTTCGTGTGTTTTCATGTTTCTAATAAAATCTTTATTCCAGATTTTTAGGCCGCCGTTGCCGTATCGAAGGTTGTTTACAGAATTAATTCCGCACCAGCCATAGACTTGTATCTTAGGATCATCCATGCTAAGATCTAAATCAAAAAAACTAGTATCAACTATATTATCACCGTCGACTGTAATAAGCCAATCCGTGTCTGATAATTCTGCCGCAGCCTTGTGTGCAGCATCAGAACCCTTAACACCGTGAATACGTTTAGCCCAGGGTGCTTTAGTTAAAAGATCCGCATAATTTAAATCTGCGTTTGGTTCGTCATAGGAAATAAAAACGATGTCGTGCTCAATTACTTTCATTTGACCTCAAATGCTATCTTATCAACAAACTTCAGGTAGTACATACTAATGTCAACAGGAAGATGACTGCTATTGAAGAACATCCTATGTTCTCCGTGAGTGATTAGAGTTTGTAAATCTAATTTTATTGTATTATAAATTACCGTAGCGTCGTTGTAATCAGTTATCCAAATATTGTGATCGTATTCGATCCATTTTTCTAATAATTGAATTAAATCTTTATTATGTAATTTAATTACTAACTCTTTTGGTTCTAGTAAAATAGAAATTCCAATATCTACTGTATTATCAAGTATCTCGTTTTGGAATTCAATTCTTGACAAATCACCCCAATCCGAAACTTTCTGTGGTTTTAATTTAATATGATTTGTTTTCAAATCATTACAATATCTATACATTCCGGCATTTACTAACGGATCTAAAAATTCCATTTCGGACTCGTGCATCTTTCTTACTTCACTGTGCATAATGTGAGTACGATTTTGATATTTCCTAGGATCCTTAGGATGAACTCCCACAATATCTCCGTTAAAAATATTGTAACTAATATGCCAATCCTCTTTTTGCGCTTCGGCAAATTCTGTTAATAATTTTATAAAATTTGTGTTATCCATCCTTTATCCTTTTTCGATTGATACGATTATATGTATTAATATCGTCCATTGTTATAACACTCTTATTTACATAATGTACGATGTCGGTTTGCGAATAATTTCCAATTTTAAGCTGAGCTTCTCGATTTAGAAAGAATTTTAGGTATCTTGTCCAATTTTCATCAACTAAATTAGCATCTTGCACATTGGATTTCATATGGACTATGCGAGGGAATCCTAAATCGAATGATATTTCATCTGTTATTCCTAAAATCTTAGAAGATAGTGCAAATGCTTCATCTGTTCCTATAGGTGATCCCACATCCTGATCTATCATTAAATTTTTAAACTCTTTAGGATACTTGGTTATGTATCGCACCATTTTAAAAAACTCTCTAGATATTTCAGAGTCCTTTTTAAAAAATGTAAAAGCAGAGTATAAATCTGGAAGATCGTTTTTAGTGAACATTCGACGATAAAAATCAGACTTTATTTTATCGCCTCTAAAGTTATATGCCCCTTTGGTTACATATAAATCTGTAAATTCTCTAAGTTTATCTATCCAATGACTGTAATCCGACATAAACAACATGTCTGCATCAAGGCAAACGGTATCGTCCCAAGGACTCAGTTGATCCATCCAACTTCTTCCGTCCCAATGAGTTTCTTTATTCCAAAATTGAATCTTATCGAACACCCAGATATTGTTTAATATCGGAAGCCAATTCTCATCATCGGTGACTATTGCTACGTTGTCGTATCCTGTTGGCTGTGTCTTTTTAATAGACAATGCTAATGCATGCGCCATTCTATGATAATTATGACTCTGATGTTTAGCAACAATGATCAAATAACCAAATGATCTCATAATTCTAAAATTGTGTCTATGTTATCAATTAAAAACTGTTTATTCATAAAATGAAGATCAGTATCTTTAACTTTTATGGGGTAAATTTTATCAGTCTTTGGTAAAAGAAATTTTAATAAAGAGTTTTTATTAAATTCTTGAACTATAACTGCTTCGTGAATCGTTTTAATCGGAGGTAATTCATATTTTACGTTCTTTTTAAAACCATCAATTATATGTAGAGCAACCGTAAATGCTATATCATTTCGAAACTGTTTAGTATCAAACTTGTAAATAGAACCAAAATAAAAATAATTGTTCTTTATAAATTTAACTAGATCAAATATAGCTTTCGATTCTGCATCTTTTTTAAAAAAAATAGTTGTAGCCCATTTTAAATCTAATGATGTAGGACTAAGTCGATAATCTAATATTCCTTTAACTTCAGGATCAAAAAAATCTACAGCTGAAGATATTAAAAAACTTTGATCTACATCCCAATACCTGTTTAGCTCTTTAGTAAAAATTAAAAAATCAGAATCAAATAGCAATGTCTGATCGTATGGAGTTAAATCGTATGCAGAATCTCTGTTTAGATTTAAAAAAGAAGTTTGCTCACCAGTTACAAGGCTTTTCCTCTTATTAGTAGCAACTACATCATCTGTTAATACAATAGACTCAAAAACTTGATCTAATAAAGTCTGATACTTTGTATTAGTTAAACTCTCAAGAGACTTCGAATCAGTTACTAAAGAAACAGGATAACCTAAATTGTCTTTAGCTAACTTAGCTGACCCTAACGCCATTAACAAATAATTTGTCTTTTCGTTATTATGAGCGTAAGTTAATAAACCACGTTTCATAGATCTACCAATCCAGAAACAGTTCGTTGTTTTTTTAATTTTTCAAATTCTAAGATGTAATCAGTAGTCGATGCAAAATATGCATCAAGGATTTTATCCATAAAATCACTGACGTCTTTTATTAGGATAGGATTTTGATTAACATCGAGAACGGGAACATTTTCTAATCGATTCTTTCTAATTAAAAAATCAATAAAATTAATTAGATTACTATCAATGTAAAAAATTCCGCCGTCGTGCCCTATAGTAAGATTTGATTGAAGCTTATCCTTTAGAATCTTTATTTGAGATTCTAAAGTTTTTCTATAATTGGCAAAATCTAATGCTCGTTTTAATGTTTCATCCATGATAGTACAGTCTGTTAATAAACTGTACTTAGTGAGGATTTAGATATGCGTTGAGATTTATGATTACGAACCAGTCCAATCGACTTGGCCGTAACCACCGGGACCGGGACCAACGATAGTATTAAAGCTCTTACGCTGAGTTACCTGGCACTGAGCTAGGCCACCTGCACTGTCGCCGTAACCTACACCCTGGCCAATTGCTGTTCCACCGCTATAACTATCTCTAAATCTCACAATAATGGTAACTTGAGAGGATAGACCGGGAACACCGTTATTGTTAACTGCGATTAGTTGAAGTTGATTTCCACTATAGCTTCCAGAACCATTTAATGTATAGAATGCTCTTTCAGTGACGCCTGTTGCATAGTAGTCTGTGGCTCCAAAAAACTGAGGACCACCGTTTAAAGATTGATTAGCAGTATCGCAAATCGTTTGCCAGCTGTTCGAATGAGGAGCATTGTTTCCTGTAATAGATGGAGAAAATGTAGGTCTAACAAAGAAACCACCGCCCGCATTAAAGAAAGCGTTGGCGTCTGATGCTGTTGCAAATGAAATTACTGCGGAGTACTGAGCTTGAACGCTGAAAGTTATCGACTTAGGTGGCAATGCTGCTAGATTTGTTGGAATAGTATCTTCATATTCACCAACTGCTACTGAGAATCTTGAGCTATTAATAGTATCTGCTAGTGTATTATATGCATCATACGTAGACCATTGAATTGTACTATACAAAGCAACGTTAGTTAGTGTGCCACTTCCTGCCTGGTGTGTTCTTGCTTTCAGTATATCGAGACGCATAGCATCCCATTGTGATTCTCTTACCTTTGTATCTGTATTTACAGCAACGTTTGACGCATCTAATGCAACACCATATCCGTACTGATATCTAGCAGAATATTGGGTGTCTCCGCTTGCTATGTAAGTTTGACCAGAATCTAATACCCTGCCTGTCTTATTTCTTAAGGTATTCCAATCACTAACTGAAATTTTATCATATTGTGCCACTATATACTCCCGATCATAATATTACACATTCTACTAATTTAATATCTTCATTATCGCTCGATTCTAGAGCTATTGCAAAAACATCATTTGAATGAGGGACTGCTGCTGAAGCACAACCATTATTTGCTGCGATGAGTCTATCACCCTTCTTAACTCTTCCTATAACCTTAACAGGCACACGTCCCTTTAATGCTATATATGTTCCTCCTTCAAGATCACTATTCATCTTGAACGCAGGTTTTTCGGAAACTGCTCCAATAGCACGTTGTCCCCAAGAGCTAGCAGTAACTTCCTTTTCTCCTCCGACTACAACAACTGTTCCGACAGCATATTCCTGATCTGCTAGATATTTTTCTGCCAAGTCAGCATATCTAGCTGCTGTAGCTGTACCCTGGAACAATTCTGCGTCGATGTTTCCGTCTGAACTTCTAGCTACTACTGAAGTTTTATCAACTGCAACTGGCACACTTATGCTAGTTGAATAATATAAAGATCCAACCTTTAGTTGATCTGCCTTATCTGCTACACCCACGAACTGATTAGCAAAAACATTACCAGCTGCATTTCTAGAAACAATAGATGACTTATCAATCGAAGCTGGTATAGCAGTGCTATCACTCTTATTATTAAGTTTGTCAGCATTTCCAGCTGAACCTGTTACAGATCCAAAGATAGTAGCAGGATTATTTGAGTCACCGACAGTACCAAAAAACGATCCATAGAAGGATTTAGTTGAAGCGACAAACGCATTTGAGTCGTCAGACGCTTTAATATTTCCTTTATGGATACCGGTAGTATCACCGTAAACCATTGTTATAGGTGATTGTGAAGATCCTACATTAGTAGCGTATACATTTCTTAGATAAATGTCTCTATATTTGTAAGATGTACTACCAATATCGTATGTTAGACCTGCACCCGGAGCAATGCCCGAACTACTTACTATCATAATATCTCTGTCTACGCCACCATCCACGATCCTATGTATCATTTGACCAGGAGAATTTGTAGTTCTTCCCTTTTGATTTTCAAAAATTACATATTCGCCGCCTTGGATATAATTTCTAAATTCGCTATCTTGACCTACTTTTAGGCCAACGTCAGCAAAACTAACTTCTTGATTAAAGGTTGCATTAGTTTTTTGTATGTATTCGCTGGCCAACACTCCGCCTAATCTTAATGCATTAGAAGTAGTTCCCCAGAATCTCCAGTCGTTACTAGATTCACCAGTAGTTGCATTAGTATCAGGTAATGTTACACCCTTCTTTAGAGTACTGAACCCTGATATCCCTTCTGCAGGATCAATGACGAATGCTTGTTTGCTTATTATCGCTACTACTGTATCTGCTACTAAAATTTTTAGAATAGCATAATTTGTATTAGTATCTTTTTCTTTTACAACTGACGCTTGGAAAGTCGAAGCCCCAAACGCTGGCGCAGTTGGAGGGCCAATTAAAGTAAAGTCTGATCCGTTCCAGGCTTTTAATTGATTAGTACCAGTGTCAAACCAAAAATCTCCAGTAGCTAAACCAGTAGGTGGAATATCTCCAATTTCACAACCGCCTGCTACCTTCCATCTAGCACCGTTATAAAATCTTAATTTCTTTGCACCGCTATCGTACCAAATCTGTCCATCAATCCTTTTAGGCGGTGCTGTGGTATTTGCAAAATTTTGAAGCAAATGTAGGAAGTTTTCGTTTTGAATTTCACCGTAACCGGCATAGTTTTTACCCACAAATCTTATATCTGTAGATGTGTCTACTGTCCCTTCGTTGACAGTAGCTTTTAAAGTTCCGTTAAAATTATTAATTGGGTATGAATACGCCATTCTCTGCTCCGTTTTTAGTATTTATTCTTATACAATTTGATTAACACCGCGTTTTTTCTCGATTTCTGCTTTCTCTTCCTCGGTGCTAACCCAATGATATACATCAGTATTAGAATAATTTTGCAATTTTGTCTGATGTTTTGTTCGCTGTGCATCCAGAAAATCTATCATTTCTTGAAATTCCGGTGTCAAATTTAAGGAAGGATTGGCTCGTAGCATACCAATAATGATATTAATCTGCTTGTGTACAGGATACTTGTCTATAATTTTTTGATTAGTACCGTACTTTACCAAAGATTCCGAAATAATAGGCTTTTGAAATCTATTTCTAATTTCGCCTGTTTCGTAATCTCCGTACCAAAATTCCCCAGCATCCTCATCTATATCAATAGATTTGATGTGAAATTTACTTTGAAAAGCCGGCTCGTTTCTAGGAGTATCATCTGTGACTTCCCCAATTAATGCTCCAGTGCTTTTTAAGAATATCAGTTCTCTTAACAATTTTGCCATTTTTATTCCTCACAATCCCCAATGTAAAACTAAGCTATACTTGGGTCTTTCGTCCTGTTCAATCTTAGTAACTTCATGTTCTATATGTATTGGCATATCTAACATTGCTCCCGGTTCTTCTTCGACTAGGTGTGCACCGGTTTCATCATAGTAAACAAAGTGAGGTTTATCACTTCTTAAGAAAATTAATTTAAATTTCCAATAACCGCCTGCACTATCTCTATGTCGTAATAGATAATCACCCGGATCATATCTATTGATAACAAATCCTTCTATGTCATCTTTATCGTCTGGTATAGTTTTCCATACAGCCTGTTTTAATTCTTCACTCATGTTAAAATAAAACAAGCTCTTTAACTGACTATTCCCGTAATCTGTTACAAAATTATATTCTTGTCCTGGCGCTCTTACGCTGAACTTGTGGCTTTCTTTCTCTGCAAGTTCTATGATCTCGTCAACATTAGTAATATAATTTTTAACAAGATTAACCTGATACATATTCCCAACTCGTTCTATTTGAATTAACTCTATAAGTTAAATTATTATTTCTTGTAGGATCGTTTACTGTCAATGCCCCGTCTGTTACAGAAGAGACATATGTAATTCCAATAAATCGTCCTGTGGTAAATCCTGCACCACTCATACTAATATTTTGTATAGTGCTTGCGATTCTGCAAGTAGTATTTGCAGCAAAACTAGCCGGAGGTGCAATAGCATTTAACAACTCTACTATCGATCCGGCGCCAGCGGATGTCTTATCCAGTCCCCTAGTATCTAAACTAAAAAATAATGGTTTAGAAGCAATAGCATCGTCTACATATTTTTTTGTTGCAGCATGCATTGGCGATGTTGGATCTGCTGATAAGGTTAGTAAACCAGTCATTGTTCCGCCTGCCACTGGAACCTTAGTGCTGTCATAAATCGTAATATCAGATGTACCGTCAAAACTAATAGTGTTTATTGATCTTGCAGTTTGAAATTTTGTAGCTGTAGCTGCATTTCCGTTTAAAGAAGCAGTGATAGTGTTAGCAGAAAAATTACCACTGTTGTCTCTCGCTACAATAAATCCACCACTGTTTCCTGATGTTGCTTTAATATTCCATGTCTCTGGATAAGTTCCTAGATACTCAGCAGGAGCTCCTGGTTGGACATCTCTTTGAATATATGCTCCAGCTGTTAATCCAGCGCCTGCCCCTGTCGGAGCAACTATGGTAATATCACCAGTACCATCAAATGATACTCCATTAATATTTCTTGCTGTTAGTAATTTGCTAGCTGAACTAGCGTTGCCTGTAACATTACCAGTAACATTTCCTGTAAAGGTTGCATTATTGCCATCTGTCCCGCTGTCTAACACTGTAGTACCGTTAAGAGCTTTGACATCTCCTTTTACGTTTCCTACAACATTTCCAACTAAATCAGCAGTGATTACTCCTGCTGAAAAATCACCGTTGCCATCTCTAGATACTAACTTACCACTTTGATTTGCAGAGGAAGATGTAACATTCCAAAATACCTCAGCAGATCCATTAAAGTTAGACCCTGATATGTGAGTACCGGCCCTTAAAGAATACGGTACACTTTGATTAGCAATAGTAATATTTTGTGTTCCGTCAAAATATTGATCATTTATGTATCTTCCATTTAACAGTCTTGTAGCAGTTGATGCATTGCCAACAAGACTTCCGGAAATATTAGCACCGGATGAAAGATTTAATCCGACAGTAATATTATTAAAACCAGTTATAGCTTCGCTAGGATCGATAGTAAAAATATTTTTAGATAAAATTGCTAGAACTGTTCCATCTACAACTAATTTTGATATCGGATAATATGTGTTGTTACCGCCTTTAATTTTTGTAGATATTAATCTTGTGTCACCGTATCCTTGTATTGCTTCTGGACCAATTAAACTCCAGCCTGCGGCAGAATATGGACTTGTTCCATCATAAACAAATAATTGCTCAGTTGTAGATTTAAACCACAGATCTCCTTTTCCCGGAGATGTAGGAGCAGATTCTGCTACCTGTGCGTTTGCTACAGCTTTCCATCCAGTTATATCATAAACATTAACTGTCTTAGTTAACGTATTATAATAAATTTGTCCTTGTACCGGCTTTGATGGCGGTTCTGGAGCAGCAAAGTTTTCTAATAAAAATAAAAAGTTTTCGTTTTGATATTCACCATACCCGGCATAATTCCTGCCGACTAAAGTTAAGTCGGTAGTAGTGTTAATCGTGCCATCTTCTAGCACAGTTAACGCAGTTCCGCTCCATTTGTTAATCTGATATGCCATGTTTCAATTCCTAATTATGGTAAATCTTGTTGCCAGGTCCACACTCCTGAGCTAATTGCGTATTCTTTTACAAGTCTTGTAATAACTATATCAGGTGTAGGCAAAGACAACGGAGAAATGTTTAAGTCTGATAAAACAGTTCCTGTAGTCGTTGGACTAACTCCCGTTACTACTAACGAGAACGATTTACTAATCTCACTAGTAAATGTAAATGTCTCTGAAGTATTGCTGTAATAATATGTTAATACTCTACATTTAGTGTTTGGCTGATGCTCTGCAACTGGAAATAATTTTTCTATATACGTTGCAATAGCACCATTGGACAACGGAGCTCCTGGATTTAACGGATCAGATATGTCCATGCTAAAGCCTAAGTTAGCTCTTCCTACTGCATAATCAACATATGCTTTAGGGGCTGCATCATTAGCTGCACTAGGGCTTGTTACAGTGTTAGTAAATGAATCATATGTATACTTGATTTCTTTAATTTCAGATCCTGATACTCGAATAGCACCTACTCCGGCCGGATTTAAGATTAAATCAGTATTTGTAAATCTTGTAGTGATTTCATTATCATTGATAAAAATATCATCTACTGTAAAACTTGTAAATGTACCAAAGGATGTTAATCCAGGTGCATTAGTAATTGCAGCAGATAAAGTATTTCCGTTTAATACTTCAACTCCGCCAATCTTAAGACTTTTTCCAGCATCAAGGTTTATATGTTCTGAGAAGTTCCAAGCACGACTGGCCAATGCCATTCTGCCGCCGGATGCCGCAGCACCATCTTTAGACCACATTATGATGTGGTCAGTGGTTCCTTTCAGTGTGATACCGCCCTGATCACCGCTATCGTCTGTAGGTGATGCAACCTTAGCAATTTCTATCAACTTGTCTTCAACTGTTAATGTCGATGTGTTAACTGTTGTTGTATCACCTAATACTGTTAAATTACCGTTTACCTGAAGATTTCCGCCTATTAAGGCTGTACTTTCTGCGTTGTTAGGAAATACACTAACTATCTGATCAAGTGGATTCACTTCAATTGCTGTCTGTAACTGAGTTCCGCTCGATCTGGCTAATAATTTTATTCGTTTACTAATAGAATCATTTTGAACTATTAGATCTCCGGATCCATCTAGATATAGTTTTGCCTGTAACGAATCGCCAAATGTATATCCGTTATTGTTGGTCGACGATATCGATCCTTGTATATTGACTGATGGAACATCAGTTTGAAAGTATGAAGTAGACGACTTATTGTTTAACTTTTCACTGTTTAAAGCTGTTCCGTTCCATTTTACTCCTATTAGAGTGCCCGGGGTGAATCCTATTTCAATATCAGTATTATCAGGAAAGCCAACTATTCCGACCGATGGCCTAAATTTATCCTTACTGAATATTCCTAATAAATTTCCACCGCAGTACATTAATGCAATGGTGTGATCCAATCCTAAAGTATCAGTTGATGTCTGTACTCTAAAGCCTGTCTCTTTTTGTAATTCAGTATAAATCGGAGCTACTAATATCAAAGTAGTTCCATCGTAAAAAAATAATTGATTGGTTCTATCGTTAAACCAGAGATCTCCCGCTCCCAAACTTAACGGTTGATTAACTGAGATTGTAGCAGTCCCTACTGAAACAAAGTCTAATCCGTTGTAAACTTTTAATTTCTGTTCTGTAGTATCATACCAAAGCTGACCACTAATCGGACTAGTTGGTTGTGTTGTACTAGAAAAATTCTCAAGCAATTTAACAAAGTTTTCGTTGATGTATTCACCAAACCCGCTATAATTCTTTCCCACAAGTGTTAGAGACGAACTTAGCTGATCTATCTGACCATCTGCTACCGTTGCTAGAGTATTTCCATCTGATTTATTAATAATATAAGACATTTATTTTTCCATTATGTCAAAGTAGTGAACTTATCGACACCATATCTAATGATATAGTTGACTGTTAAGAACGGATTCATTAAAGAGAACGATTGTCCTAGACTAGCCAGTGTTCTATCTTTAATACCACCCGATGTTGGCAGTCCTTGTAACTGATTCGAAACATATGACGATGGTCCAGAAATTAGTTGACCGCCGTCTTGAGGAGTAGCAGTGTCTGCTCTATAGGCATAATACTGTTCACCCTTAGTACCATTTAAGTTTGTTCCTTTTAGATCGTGCTCGTGTTGAGGAAGATTTGATATTGACAGCGACGATGTAGCTGCTCCGGAGAATCCACCCAGTGTCGTTGCTTGATCACCTGGGACACGTCTAGGATTAGGAGTACCACCGCCTGCATCAACTACTCCGACTAGATTACCGTTATCCATATCTTCTTTACCTAATGCAAATCTACCTCTTAAATCAGGTAACTTGAAGTACAATGTGGGATCGCCGATCCAGGTATAATTTAAAGGGACATACTTGTCTAAAATTATATCGTATAGATCTCTATATCTATTTTTTAACACTTCACTACCGTCGCATAAGAAAAATCCAGGAGGTGCAATATTTCCTGCATAAGGTAAAATAGCACCAACAGGAATTCCTAAGCTGCCTACAAAATTATCTCGGGTCATCCTTCTAATTTTATCTGTAGTGGTTGCGTTAGGAACGTAAACTAAAAGTTGAGTAGTATCATCCGAAGTAGTAATTGTTGACTTGTTTGTAAACAAGTTTACAGATAATGTAGTCGGGAATGTTTTATTATACCCGCCTGTTGCACCGTCGAACGATACTGGATCAGACACCACATCTCCAGTTAACTGGAATGTTGTGCTTTGTTTTAAAGAATCAGCTGTACCAGCTGTTCCTGTAATATTTCCGCTAAAAGATCCTTCAAAGGTATCTGCCACTACTCGCTTTGCATATACGTTATTAAATCTGTTTCCGCCAGCAGTAGAATCTGCACCTATATCATAAAGATTTGATGTCTTAGGTAATATAGTATTCATCGTAGAAGTATTTTGTACTTCTAGATTTCCTCCGATAACAGCACTCTTAGTAACTGCAATGCCACCTGCTGTCTGTATACTACCGCTAGAAAGATTTACGGCCGAAGCTGTATTTGTAATGTATAAAGTGCCAGACAGTTTCTGATTACCAATTATATCTAAAGATTCTTGAGGATCTAATTGATTAATACCAACAGATTCGTTCTTAATTCTAATTACTGTGTTTGGCTGTGATAATTTACTAGTCTGTATATCAATTGGATTACCAGCTAATGAGTTATAAATCTTGGCACCGGTTGCTGTATTTTGTAACTTAAATTCGCTGTTAATTACTAGACCGTTAGAGTTATTAATATTAAATTGATTATCAACTGTATTAATTTGATCAGTTCTTAAAAATTTAGTAGCCGATACATCAGTAGTACCAATTCTTAATGCTTCTGCTGATGTTGATATTCCAATTAATTTAGTGACATATCCAGCATCCAATGTGGTGGTTGTTATATTCAAACCAGGTTTGATACCTTGTTCAAATCCTGAAATAGTTGTCTTGGGACTGAATGCAACTGAGCTAACAATTGCTACCGGCTTGTCGTCTACATAAAAACTTAATACTGTTTTCGATGTCGTGTCTTGTGCTACAATGGTTTCAACTAACGGCCCGGTTCTTGTTCCGCCGCTATAGAACGGTCCGACTAAAATCCACCTAGAACCAGAATAAATTGATAACTGTTGATTACTGGTATTAACCCATAGATCGCCCTGCCTGCTTGAAGCAGCATCCGGTTCTTCTACTCCGGTTTGTATATTGCTTGCAGCCTTCCAATTGGTACTATCCCAAACTTTTAATTGTTCGTTTTGCGTATCATACCACAATTGACCTTCAACTGCATTAATTGGTTTTGAACCTGAAGCAAAATTTTCTAGTAAATGTAAAAAATTCTCAGCAATAATTTGACCATAGCCTGTAACATTTCTTCCAGGAAATATTAAGCTGGTATCAGTATTAGAAGTATTGTCATATACTGTAATAGGTACTTTAGTATTTTTATCTGTAAAATTGACTGTATATGGCATCTTTATACCTCAGTGAAACCGGTTAAGCTCTGAACACGGATTGTGTAATCAATCTGCAACAATCTGTTCAAAGATTTCTGTACAGGATGGAATATAACGTGTGTCAACAGTTTGTAATTTCCTGCAGGATCGTATCCTTTTAAACCTAACTCGTCAAAAACAAAATTACCGTCCATTGATTGACTATTATCAAACGCCTCTTGCCCTAACGGCTCTCCATAATCTAAAAAACAACTAACCACAATATCTGTATATGTTGCTCCACTTATATGACGAATTTCCATTTTATTTCTAACGGGATCCAAATTATCTTTTTGGTATTCGTCTACTACTTTGGCATAAGTTTGATTATACAAACTGGAATTTGTTCCTGTTGTATTCGGAGTCAAATAAGTTATCAATCCTGTAGGATCAACCGTTGTTCCGCCTGTTCCAAAAACCATCTGATAAATGGTTCCTTTGCCCTGAGCTGCAAGACTATTAGCTAGGGCAGTACTCATGTTTTCGTAATGAATTGCATTGCGTTTATTAACAGCAATTTCTCCAGTATCAGGGTACCATATTTTAATATGACCTTCGACATGAAACCCAGCAAATTCGTTAGGTTTTTTAGTGTTTTCTAAGTTTGACATAGTTAGATTTTCTTCCATCTTGTATTTATTCGGGTAATTTTGTAGTCTTATTTCTCAAGAAATTAGCTACAGGAGTGGTATTATCAAGCAATGTAGTGCCCGACGATGCTGTAGTTAATCCCTGATCGTAAAAAATCTGCCCAGTACGCTTAATTACTGTAATTCTCACACCGGCAGGTACAGCTTTAGTTAATCTAATGTAAGGAGTTTTTCCGTTGACACTAAAGTCTGCTTCAACATCAATGTCTGCTGCTGGACTTTCTAATCCGTTGTTTTCAGAATACTGCTTATATGAGTCTTTAACTAATCGTTTGCCTTGGATAAAGACCTCCAGTTGATCGCAAGGGCCATAAGTAGACGGTATTGTATTTCTATACCAGCTCGATCTTGTGCCTTGTGCCGGAGTGAAGCTCAGAGGACCTATTAGCAGAGTTGATCCGTCACTAACAAAATCTTCTCTAGCTTGATACTCTCGATATGGTAGAGATTGATAAATGCTGACATCTACTACTTTGGATCCAATTTCGTGTGACTCGGCAATCGCTGAACCGTACACTCCTCTTCTTAATTGTCCTAGTATGTTACCAGTTTTAGTGTAGTACTCGATACGCTCGCTATTGACGAATATTGTTCCTGGTACTCGATCTGCAACATTCGGAACCGGTAACGAACTAGCATCATTTACTTCTATAACAGTATCATAATACTTTAATTCTTTTGCCAATTCGACAGAGTTTATAGAGTAATTTGTGAAATGATTATGATTCAACATATCTTTATAAAGCTCGTACGCAACTGGATCTTTATAGACATTGTTTCCAAATATTAATACTGTAATAATATCTGTATCTATAGTTTCTACTCTTAATTCAGCTATGCTGTAAAGTTTGTTATAGCTGTAGTCAACTTCAGGAGTTAGTCGATGGCCGTTCTTGTAAATCCAAATAAATGAATTTGAGATAGACTGTCTCCTAATAGGTAGAGATGTTTTGCTACCGACAAATCTATCTTTAACTAAAGATAGTGTTGAGTATTCACTGAACCAGGTTACTAATATTTGATCATTAGGATTTAAACTTAACGAACTATCAAAAACAATATTATTATTAGAAATTGTATATTTGACATCTCTTACAATTTCTACAATAATTTCATCATTAATTGTTAATTCAGAACTTAATACTGTTAAGGTATTTGTTTGACCGTCAAACAACCATTGTCTAATAAATTCAGCAAGGACATTATTAATATAAACCTTTATCTGAGATAATAGTATTGATCCTGAAGCAACTGCTGGATCAGTTCCTATAACAAAAGAATTATTTGAACCATTATATTTTACTGATAACATGTCTCCCGAATCAATATATAATCCGTTAACTTCTACTATCATGTTTCCAGCAGCAGAAGCTTTTTCTAAACTAACAAAGTTATCAAGAGAATAAGTTCTTGTAGATCCGTCGTATATTATTGTTTGTTGATTAATTCTTATAGGAGTTTTATCAATTAAAGAATTGTTCAATCCTCCCATAACAAGAATCTTAATTTGATCACCAACGTTAGGAGCGCCAGGAAATTCTACTGCTGTATTATTAGTATTATTCAAGACTGTTGCAGAATTAATGAATATTGCCGATGACTCAATTCCATTTACTGTAGCAACTATTTTACTAGTATCTGCGTACCTTGCATTAGTTACAAAGAATCTCGTATTTCCGTCGCCTACAAATTCTACATAGTCTAGTATTCCATATCCGCCCGGACCGAAGCTAACAATTTCTATCGGTATTCCAAATGAAGGTGGATTTAAAAATTCAATAGTGCCGACGTCTAAGTTTACCCAAGCATCAGAAGTTGTATCATATTTGTCAAGTGTTAATACTTGTTTTATTTTGTCAAGATAAACTGCAACTGCATTAAACTCTAAGATGCTTTGGCCAATTTCAAACTTTCTGTTTATTCCATTGCCAAAGTAAACTCTGCTTAATACATTAGGAGCTCCGATATTAACTGAAGTAAAAACTTTAATAGATACAGAATCTAATACTTGACCAGGAATATTTTCCTCAGGAGCAGGCACCTGTGACGGGCTGATGAATGTTTCGCCATAAACTAAAATTTCATCTACAGTCTTACCTGTAGCAGTCGTATACAGACTATTGGTGTTCGCCAATGTACCGCCACTTAGATTTGTATCTAAAACATTTAGATCGCTGATTACTACAGTTCCGTCGCTATCACTAGATCTAAATATTAAAATGTCACCAGCCTGTGTGTGAAGATTGTAAGGTAAATTAACTGACTTAGTTACTCCGTTTCCTACAAATGTATTCATTACTGCGGTAACTGGAGCAGATGTTTTTCCATTTGGCTGAACTGTCGAGCCGTCATACACATCATAGTAAGGATCGTCAATTCTTGTAAACTTTCCTGTCTTATCAGGAAGCGTAGAAAAGTCTCCTCGCTTAATGTAGACGTTAATCGCTTGACCTATTGCAGGAACGTATGGCAATTCAACTGATGTTGTGCTGCCGTCTGCTATAACATAATAGTCGCTATTTGCAGATACGCTGTCCCAACTGTCACTAAACCAAGGCAATGCGTCCCAACCCCCTGTTGCGGTGAATGACGATCCTTGTATAATCACTCCGCCGAAGTCTATACCTGTCATTAGCTGTTCTGTATTGTTTCCTATCATTCCAGCATCTGGGGAATAAAACTTGTTTATTCTGTCAACGCTGTCTAATATAGAATCATTTTTTTCATAAGATATTTTGATCGATGCACCGTTAACAGGAACATATGAGAATTTAACTCTGCCTTTTAATACAGAATTTCCATCAATTTCTTTAGTGTATAAAGTAACTGTGTAAAGATTTGATAAAATTAAATTATTGTCAATATAGATAGTAAATTTAGATCTATCTCTAGTAGGAGGATATTTTAAATCAAACACCGCTGTTCTGCCATTAGCAGTTAAAGTTTCTTCTTGCGTAAACTTAGTGAAAGATCCTTGTTTTGAAATCCTATCGAATTTAATTCCAAGATTCATCGATCGTACAACGCCTCGACCAATCGTTGCATAGGCCGTTGCCGTTAATGATAAATCAGTATTTCCGCCAACTAATTCTACTGTAGGAGATGTTATATAACCAGATCCTGATGTTAAAACAACTACACCAGAAACCTTTCCGTTTGCAATATAAGCTTTAGCAGTGGCACCTGATCCTCCGCCACCGGTGATTAAAACTTGTGGGGGATTAATGTAACCCGATCCTGCATAATAAACATTAATTTCAGAAATTCCGTAGCTGTTATTATCTGCCCAGAATTTCCAAGGATAAGTCGAAGTTATTTCATTTGTCGATTTAACTGGTAATACTTGCCCTTCCGATTTATTAAATGTCGGTGGCAAATCAAAATCTGAAATTATAGATCGTGTTTGATCTAGGCTATCATAACAACTTGTATACTCTCTTATTTTTGTTCTATATGGTTTTACTTCTTTTAGGTATTCTTCAAAGCTTTCTAAATTATCATTTTGATAATGTGTTTTTTGTACTAAATCGCCAACGCTGTGTAGAGCCTGTAAGAAGCTGGTCTTGAATGCCCAATCTACATATAGTTGTTCTGAGAAAACATAATGAATACTATTAAAGAAAATTTGATTCCATTTATATTGCAAATCATCTATTAATATATCAGTTTTGATAGCTTCTATAATATTTCTCGTTTCAGCCAATGGTTGCTTATCGTACGCAGCGAAATCGTAAGTGCCAACATTATCATAACCAACTTGATTAATTGAAGTATCATAAAGAGTACTAGAAATTTGTATTGTTCCGTTCTGTCTACCGATTAATTCATATTTCTTGTTTAGTGTTGTAGCAGTAACATCGACTACCTGCAACACTGCCCATCCACCTGATCCGTATTCAGAAACTTTTACCAACGAATTATTTTCTAATTCAGTTAACGTATCGTCTAAATATAGACCAAGAATTTCGTGGTCGATTCTTGTAGAAGAACTAAAACCAGTTTTCCACCAATCAACATAGGACCAATATTTGGTAGTATCATATCCCTGTGTTAGAGATCTATAATACTGGCTTGTTCGATCTTCATATTGATATACAGTCCAATAATTATTATAAGTTTCGTCGTTGGTGACTAGTACCGAGAACCCTCTAACAGTTAATGTTATAGAATCATACTTTTTACCTTTGTTGATAATAGTATACCCTGTAATTCTTCCAGAATTATCTATGGTTAACTCAACTTTAGCACCGACTCCAGTACCGGAAATTGTTACTGGTGGCGGAATTCTATAACCAAAACCAGAATCTAATATATCAAGTGATTCTAGTTTTCCGTCAATGATATTACCTCTCAGAGATGCCGTTCTAACTTTAGGGACTGTTAATTGTGTTAGGTCCAAATAAGTTTCAACAGTAATATCATATAGATTCAATAACGGATTTGGAATCTCATCAACTGACCCCAATCTTTCAAAGTTTAAATTATCTGCAAAAGGTTTAGTAGTTAAAATTTCATTAACATTATCTAAGAAAATTTTAAAAGCTGTGGATCTATCTATAAACATACTCTGTCTTGGTCTAAAAGATAGCCCATATTTCTGTTTTGCAGATAATGACGGATCTGGCACTTTGTTACCCATTGTGTCGTATCCAACTAAACTGTCAATCCATTTTCTTTCTAATGTTTCTGCTGGTATACTATCAGCAACACCTTCTGTTAATAACTGATATTCATTATGAATTAAATTAATATTTTTATTTTCTTTATACCATTGTATGTTGAATAATATTTGATCTTTTGTAAGAACTTTATCAAAATTGAATGCAACATACTCGTTGATTCCTATTACACCGATATAAGGAATTCCAGCCAATGACGGTGAATTAATAAATGCAGCCACAGATGCTGCACTAATAGATCTGTTCTTAATGTCTGGAACAACAACAGTATTTTTTACCCAGTAATAATATAAAGTTTTATTAATTAAACCTGTGTTCGTATCATAAAACTCTTTAGAGTTGTATGTGGAATCATCAGGATATAATGGCTGTCCGCTTATTCCAACAGCCAATCCTTCATTAGTGTCTGCAACCAACGACCATTCAGAAGGTAGTAATTCTGTTTCTATCCATTCATAAATGTCAACACTTGAACCTACAACCTGTTGATTCCAATGTCCTGTCCTGTAGGCAGTAGTTCCTTGCTCATAATTTAGCCATTTAGCAGTATCGGAATTCCACCAAAGCATTCCTATCTGATCTCCGTACCAGGCTTGATTAGAATCAACTACTACTTGTTCTTCATTTCCTCTAGAATAGAATGCAGGATCATAAGGATTTTTAAATCTAATCTCTTCTTCGACTATTCCTAAAAACTTTCCTTTATAGTGATCAACTATATCAATATCTGCAATCTTAACATTTTTAGAAGGATCGTAGACTGATAAACTCTTGATTAATGATATGTTGGATTGTAACTGTTGTTTGGCCAAATTCGTCCAGACAACTTTATCTTGTTGTTTTGTGTATAGCCTTATTTGTCCAGCAGTAGTTAAGACATTTGGCTCATCATTATATGTCGGTGAACCAACAAGAACAAAATTTTCTGTTGCAGAAATACTGTATCCAAAACTTTCGTTTGGTACAAAGTCTGCATCAAGATCTTCTGCTAACAGATATTCAGTATCTTGTTTTTCAAAAACATAAACTCTTCCTGACGATCCCCTGGCCTGACTAAACGTAGTCGTTCCATTGTCAAAGACTGTGTTGTCCGAGAATCTTGTTTTTAATCTCGAAGTTGAATTTGCTGCACCAACAACTAAACGATTTCCACTTGGAGTAAGAATTAAGTTACTTCCGAACTTTTCAAATGCTTCTAAATCTAATCCGTTAATCTTGTTAGTTAATTTATAGTTCGGTGATGTTGCAGAATTTTTAAGTACATAAACTAATCCGCTGTCTGTTAGATTAAAATCTCCGTATGGAGCAGAAACAACAATAATAGATCCGTTTATATTAGAAGATACTGCATAACCAAGTCTGTCACCAGTGTTTAATGTTTCAACACCGATATCACTAATCGTTGAAATATTTGATATATCAACTGATTGATATAATTCTAAAATATCTCCGCTGTCTATTTTATAGATATAAACTTTACCTGTATTCGTTTTAGATGAATCTTCTGGTTCAAATCCCGGTGATCCGACTACCAAAGTCGAACCGTCTTGACTATAAGCTACAGAATAACCGAATTGATCGTAAGGATCTACAGAAAATTCTTTAAACAAATCATCAGTTTTTAATCTCCAGATGTCACTAGTGCCATCATTATAAAATTGATAAACATTACCGCTATAATTATTTGCGCCAGGTGCACCGACTGCTAGGTATGTAACATCTCCTAACTTTGTAGACGATAAACTAAATCCAAAACTTTCATACGCTGCCGGTCTTGGAGAAACATAAGTGTCTTTCTGGGTCCATTGATCATTTTCCCATTTATAAAAAGTGATGACACCTTGTTTAATATATCCCGGATCAATACCTCCGCTATCGGCTAATATGTAATCTGTCAATTGCCATTGGCTAGAATTTAAAGTTATAGAACTTCCGTCGCCGTTAATATTCTCAGTGGCTTTCCACAGTTTTCCATTATATACAACTACTTGACCGGTTAGGTAAGTAGCTGATGGACTGAACGTGCCTCTATAAGCAGAATTAACTCCGCCTGCATCATAAGAACTTACAATCAACCATTGTTCATCATTAGTAACATGAAGATTTGATCCGTACTTGTTAGTTAATTCCGATAAGAACTCGTTAGGTGGGATTAATATCTGCGAACTCTTTAGTCCGTCAGTATCTGGTTTATAAACAACAACAGCTGAATTTCCATATAAGGAAGCAATCGCTTGTTTTCTTTCTGGTACATAGAATACACTAGTTCCTGCATAAAGAGGAGAAGTTGTACCAAATTCAAGCACTTTATTATAGGTGTAAACAGAACTTTGTTTTTGTAATACTTCCCAATTTCCTTCTTCGTCATCATCTATAAAAATAGTATCGCCGACTTTTAATCTTGCTATTGAATTATAATCAGTATCATTCGAAGTTGCAAAACGGCATTCAACAAATCTACCTATATCGATAGCTGAACTATCTTCTGGCAATATCGGTGTTGATGAAGTACCTGCAATTACAAAAGAGAATCTATCAACTGATTTTACTTTATAAAATCCAGTTAAGTTTGTAATACTGGTTAATCCTACGTATTCGTCTACAGACAGATCATGAGGAAAATTTAATACAACAGTAACGTCATTGGTTATATCATCTTTAGTTACAGAATTTAGATCAAATGAAGTTCTTGTATATCTTAGAATACTCCATTGTATATCTTCTGTGTCAAATGTTACCCAAACATGATCTCCGTATTTGACTTCACTTATATTCAAGTCAGGTATATTATCTCTAGATGATATTGCCCATTGTACCTGATCTACTGCAACATACCCTGCGGTATGAGAAGGAAGTTCGTATTTTTTCTGAGGATTAACATCTGTACTAAACGGAACTAGTGATATTGAATAAGAATTATTATCAACTCTTATATACTGATCACTTACATCCTGAGAAGGAACATTATTTGTTAACAGTATTGGTTGAGGATTTAATCTAAATTTTCCAGAATTAAGATAAAACTCAACTTCGTTAAATTGATCTACTCCGCCGAATGTTCCTAGTCTAAATGCCCATTCTTCTTTTAATTGAATACTATCAAGTTTTCCATTGCTTAACTTATCAAAGACCTTGGTAATAGAATTAGGAGTTCCTTTTTCTTTTATAAAGCCTTGATACAATTTAAACTGACTGATATCATTTTGTGTAAGATTATCAAGATAATCTCTCTTTTGATATCCAATTGCATGTCTTGCTAGGTCTCGCTGGCTTGTGCCAACGCCTTCGGCATCAAGATCATAATAATCTTCAAATTGATTAATCTTATAATCAAAGTTTGCTACTAATCCTTTTTCAGGAGTATAATCTAACTTAGTCCACTTTGTTTCGTCGAAAGATACTGAACCTACTTGCTTTATTTGGCTGGTCCAATAAAACTCTCTATACTTGACGATGTCTCCTAACTTATAGTCTGTATACTCTTGCCATTTCTTAATATTAACATTATCAAACAAGAATCCTGGGCTAGTATAATCTCCATCCCAATCAGTTGTTCTATAACCTATAACTTTCAATCTATCTTGTCTATATCCAGATGTCTTATCGTACAGAACATCGTTAAAGACTGTCCTGTCGTCAAAAATAACGACGTGCTCTTTTAGCACTAAATTTAAAGTTATAAAATATATCCCGTCAGATGTGTCAACTACATCGACAGTCAGAGTCTGATAATCTCTAATAACATTTATATTAGACACTGGTAGTAATGTACCGTCACTCTTTAAAACAGAATAATCGTAAAAACTATCTAATAAAGATTCGGATACACCTACTCCAAATTTAAATACAAACTTTTTAGCATTAGGACTTAAACTTAATAAAGATCCCTCTGGCCAATTATGCTTGGTCCAGAACATAAATTCTTTAACGCTGGTAAACCAATCATTTACTGTTGATAACTCGTAGTTGAATTCATCAAACTGTATGCCTATGCTCTTAAGATATTGTTCGTATCCAAATATAAAATCAATTACTTCTTGTACAGTGCCTAATACTGTCGAATATGGCAACACGCTAAGTTGTGAAAAATCAAATGTATTACGCTTTAATGCTTCTACAGCCCCTTCTTGTGGTAAAGAAGGAATTTGCTTATAATATTCAGATTCGAAACTTGCACCGGCAGTGTGACTCGATATAACTCTATAATACTGATTATTATATTTGACTATCTCACCCAAAGCATAATATTTGTTTTCAGTCCAAGTAACAAATGAGGAGGTGATTCCGCCAACGCTGATTAATGGATCGCTTTGATTTGATATGGCTTGGTAATAATTAAAATAAGGTCGAACTTTGTCATATCCGTTTATCTTCCAACCTGCTGCGGTTTTTTCTATTAAAACTGCGCTATAAGATATGGAAGAGAACGGTGATCCTACATTAAAAATTATCTTAAAGTTTTCCTTAGGAACAAATACACTCCTACTAGTTGACTTAGGATTTTTACTATCTAAGATGTATTGTTGCTGAGATTCATCTACAAACCCAGAAATTTTGTTTGATAGTTTTACATCAATGCTGTTAAATTTGTTTTTTATTTCTAGGTAATTCTGAGTTTTCGATTTTGAATAATCTATCAAATAATTTAATAAGCCTGCTGTTTGATTAGAATCAATATCAGGATAGACTATATCTTCGATCTTAACAAATTCTTGAGTAGGTTGGTAGATCGGTTGGCCGATTATATTTTTAGATATTCTAAATGTATCTAACGATTTTGTAATAAAATCAAACGGTCTTAATAAACATAATGTTGATATTACTACAAAAGGATATTCGGAACTTTTTCTCCAGGCATTTTCTACAGGAGCAATATCGCCAAACTTGTACTCTCCTTTAGCAAGGACTAAACTAAATTCTTGGGCTAGATTGGATTCTAATGGAGATTGTAGATCTCCGTTTTCATTAACTGGAAGATGTTGTAACAGCGTAGGTCTCTTATATCTATCGTACTCGCCTGCTCTCGGACCTTGTCGTATAATACCGTCTTTTAAATCTTCCCATAATAATAAATTTCCGCTAGTATATGGGGCTGGTCCGTATTCCTCTTCCCACCATGTTGGTTTTTCACTAAACCCTAACATTTCCCAAGGACATACGTGAGGTCTATCAGTATCATAGAACCAATCATAGATACCTCTCCAATAACCTTTAAGATTAATTGTTTGGGTAGATTCTGTCATGTTAGAATAATTGTATGTGAACGAATTACCGTTCTCAAAATAATCATTCTTAATATAATCAATGTTTGCTGCCGAAACCCATTTTAAGAAATAGGACGCCATTACAGAATTTGTCTCATCTTTGTTGAATAAAGAATTTCCGTAAAAACCTCCTAGGTTTTCGTCAATGTTAAAAACTGTTTCCTCATACGATGTTTTGATATTGTTGTAAATTCGTTTTTCTAATTCCAACAATAACTCATCTCTAAAATCATCATAAGCAATTGTTACACTACCATCGTGACCTTGAATTACTTTTGTAGGAGTAACATAAGTGTCGTCTACATAAATTCTAGGAGTGAATTTTTTATATAAACCTAACTTAGTCGGTGTAGGCGGAATAAAATTAAATGCAGTAGTTGAATACTGACGGATTTCTATAATGTCGCCTTCATTTAAATCTATTGTAACATTTATAAATCCAAACGTAGAATCAAAAGTATATTCGCGATCTACTAACAATTGTACACCATTGTGATATACGTAAATGGCGTTTCTAGAAAGGGTCGAAAGATCAAATTTTTCTGTTAAGGCAAATACTTTTATCTGTCTTTCTACTGTATATTTGAATCCGAAATATGCTCCGCTACCTATCATGTCAGAATCGGCAAACGGAGAGTCAGCTGTTTTAACTTTGTTTAATTCTTTAAAAATTTGATCAACAAAATCTACTGGATTTAGATCATAATTCAGTTTAACTGCAAGAGTTAAAAAATTATTTCTAAATTCAGAATATGATCTCCTAGCAAAATCTAAAGATTTAATAATATTTGTATTCTTATCACAGATCAATGTAATAGCGATCGGAGACAAACTAGCATGTTTGAGGAATCGTCGACCGTAATGTTGGTAATCTGATATATCTCTAAGATTAGAAGTTCCTGGAAAATTCCCACTAAACTCTTCGGTTATCTCTACCATCGATCTTAAATGATCTAACGCTTGCCCAAAGGTAAATGAAGTTAGATCCTGATTTAATGGATTATTTTCTAATGTTGGAGGAATTTCATAATACCCTTGGTCAGGTACTGCATCAGTCCAAATTTTAATTGTAATAACTTCGCCGGCACTAAATGTATCTTCAAAAGTAAAGTCTCTATTATTAAGACCAGATCTAACATATCGGCCATTGTAAATATTTCCGTTTCTATAAAAAACGATTTTTTCTCTAGTAACCTGTTCCCAGAAAATAGTGTTAAATCTAATAGTATTTGTGCTAATACTTAATACAATACTATCAATAACTGGTTGTAGATATAGCGTATCAGTTTCAATCCAGGTATTTGAATATGTTACATTAGTTGAATCAACATTGGTTCTTAAAAATCCGCTGCTGATTTTCTTTTCTACTATTGATGTTGTTTGGTACTGGAACATATCACTGTCCCAAGTAGCATCAAATAATATATCACCTATGTTATCAATATTAAGATAACTCAGGCTAAATCCTAATTCAACGTCAGATACACTTGATCCGACCTTATATGTTAATACTGTAGTTCCTTTGAACTTGCTTGACGGATAATAGGTTTCATTAGAAAAACTATAACCATCGCTGTCATATACATCAAATAAAGGAGCTTGATTTACTGCTGTCTTTAGTTGGCTTAAAGTCCAGGTAGTACCATCAAAATGGTACATTCTTCCGCCGTTGTCTTGTCCAAACTTTACAAGAACACAATCGCCAGATACACTGACTGCGTCCTCTTCTTCAACTAGATGAATCTGTTTTCCTGTGATTCCGCTGTACTGAGTCTTTATAAAAGTTACTCTATAGATTTTATTTTTTACTAAACTATCAGTATCAGCTGTGAATAAAACTCTGGCGCCTTCAAATAAATCAACGCCTTCAATGTTATAACCTGCAGAACCTTCTATAATACTAAATGCGTCAGATGTAAACACATCGATAAGGTCAATATCTTTCTTAGCGAAGCTACCGTGATTGAATAATTGAAGATCTGGTTTAAATTCTATAATTGGTCTTTTAGCCCTAGCCGACTCTGGTAAATCAAAAGTTGTGCCATTAAAAGTATGAGAGTATTCTAGAACACTCTTATGAAACCATCTATTGTATCTACTCCAAGGATTACTATCTACACTAGATTTATTAATAGTAATATAATCTTTGTCTAGAGGATATGAAGTAGCATCATCAAAAGGAACAGTGTCAAATCCTTCGTTATCAAAAACTATTTCGCCAGTTGAAGCTATTAATGCTGGCGTCGATATTGTGTCAAATCTAATTAATCGAATTCCAACGCCGACACCTTCAACTAACCAAGTGCCTTTAGAATACTCTTCAGGAAATACTTGTCCAGAAAACTGGACTACTAATCCATTAGTAAATGTTACATTATTTGAACTCTTATAAGTTAACTTTTTTAATATTTCTTTTTCTACATCAAGTGTTGTGTTTTCATTAATATTCTTAACTAAGAATCTTCCTGTTCTTCCCGGTTCTTGATCGCTAACATAAAAAAGAATATCAGGAGATCCGTAAGGAACTGTGAAAGTAATCTTTCCAACTTCGATTCCGTTGTTAGTTACACCGGCACTATAATAATTTCTTTTATCTAAAGTAGTTTGTTCCCAATCCTGACTGTTTGAGTCAATTGAGCTACCGTCACCGTTAATGTTAGTTTTTGCTCTCCATAACTTGCCAGCAAATTCTACAACATCTCCAACACGATAATACATGTTAGGATTAAACTCCCCAGACACATATTCTAAACCATTTGATGTTCTAATAGAAAATTTGTTTCTAGGAGAATTTACATCAAAGATATATGTCTGTCCTCTGTATAGTACAACATCAGGATTTGCTGTTAATCCGTCCGGATTAAAAACCCAAGCAGGTAAATCTCCAACTGTTTGTGCTCTAACTTTATATTCGGATGTTATATTCTGGGCTTGACCTTCTACTGTGACCACAGGAGGTCCATTGACTGCCCAATAGTATTCTCTAAAGTTTGAAAACTTATCCCAGTCAATCGGAGGATTCCAGGAATAGCTTTCTGTTTGTGTGATTAAATTATCTTTCTCGATAGAGTTACCAAAAAAGTTTAGTTGATTTTTAAAGTCTAGATAATCGTAAAATGTCGAAACATTATCGTCATCGTCAACAGTTACTATGCCTGGCTCTAATTGATATCTACTTCTAAGAGTATTATCAGTATCTAGGTAAACATCAGTGCTATTATAGGTCTTACCGTATCTTCTGCCTACAAAACCAGATAATTTTTCTAACACTCCCGGTTGTACAAGAGGATCAAGTGTTCCTCCTAAAAACTTAGAGTTGTTACCTGTCTGAAAGATCTTTGGTAGGAGATCAACTGTCCTTCTGATCTTAATACCACTTTGTGTAAAAACTTTTTCGGTCATCTTATTGGCTCGTATTGCTAATTATAGAATTAGAATCTAGATTCATTTCTGCGGCAGTAATAGATTCAACTATTATGATATCATCTACTGTTGCTGCACTAATAAAAATTTCGTCTTGTCTTGATTGTATTTCAAATAAACTACCAAATTTCTGAGTGGATTGTTTTGGTACTAAAACAAAATTGCTTATGTCTGGAGATAGTTGATTTATTACATATGTGGCCATTTCTGTAAAATAGAATTTATCTCCAAAGTCCCAACCGTCTACATTAAAGAACTCGTTGATAGCAGCTATTATTCTTACCTTTACATCATTATCACTTATAGTTTTATTAGGATTTTTTACTACCTTGAACTGTGCTTGAAACTGTATATCTGCTTTTGAACCAAACAAAGGCTTGAACTGCACAGGATGATAAATGATTTCATCACTTACTGATTTGATTGCATTTAACCCAGAACCAAACTGTATTCTTAATTGATCGCTATTAGACAATAATGGTTTTGTAGAATACCCAGATAGATAATTTCTAAATTCAGTGTCATATGCTCTTGTTAAAATATAAACATCAATTATGTTGCTAACGCTAGGATCAATTCTTCTGTCAACTCCTGCATTATGAATGTATTGAAATTTAACATTATCTCTTCCTAGATTTGCTCTATAAGAACTATCTATAACAAATGTGTTAGTTGACTTGTCAACCCGTTTAACAACGTCCTCAGTTTGATCGTAAAAATATACTAGGTCGCCGTCATTGTAGGAATTAATATTAACAAGGTTAGTTCTGCTGGCGATTTTAATAGCACCAGAAGAATTATCAATATACTGATAATAAGTAGCGCCATATTCATCTATAGATTTTTTAAAGAAAATATACTTTAGATTATCGTCGCTACCTGCGATTATTTCAAATGATTCCGGATTATCAACAACTCCGTCGTCGTCGCTATCAAAGAACGCTAATTTGACACTAGATGTACTTTGATAACCATCATCAAATCTAACATTATCAACTATTTCAAACTTAATATCATTTTTAACAGGATATATTTTGTTATAATCTGTATTAATGCCCAAGATGTTTACTTGATCTTTTACAACCTGCTTGGTTTTTGTGTCGAATACTTTTTGTCTATTGTCAAAATAAAATCTATTTTGCTTTAGACTTTCAAAAACATAATCTAATTCTCTTACGTGTACATTAAATTTAATACCGTCATATACAAATGCTAAGATCCAAGAACTATCTAAATTTAGACCTGTTGTGTCACCTGCTGTACCTGCACTAAAAAATTGTGAAGTAGTGTTAAGATTACTGGCTGTTATTATTTTCCAATCTCGATCAGCAACACTGTATCTCAGACCAAAATTTGAATAATTGTTCATTAGATTTAATACTTCTGTCTCTAAGGCATCTCCGATATTAGTGATAAATTTTGGAATTACTCTAGATATAACAGAATCGGTTGGTACAGTATCGCTGAATGTAATTGGACCTTTTCCGTTGGCTAGCACACCTCTATTAGCGTTCGTTCCATCCCCTACTACACTTACAACTTTAACCCATAATCTGTCTTTCTGTTCCCAATCTGATAGATCGAGATCAACTAAAGTACCATTTTTAAAAGCTTTACCTGTAGGTGGAACAAATTTAACTAATGATCCTGCTTCAATGTATTTTAAATTTGTAGATGTATAATTTCCAACTTTTAATTTTGTAGAATCATTTACATTTCTAAAATATCCTGTACTAGAATCGCCGTCGGATGTTATCTGTAACCAATGAATGTTTAAGTCACCAAACAGAATTTTATCAAACTTACCTAAATAAAAATTGTAAACTCCGGCACTGCTAATTGCAGGTTCAACGACTTGTCTTATAAAATTAACTATCTCAGATTTAGATTTAAATTTTAAAGAAAACGCTTTTTCTAATTCGTGTTTATATATTAATCCGTCATCTGCAAACACGTTAATCTTAGAATATTTTCCTGTTGCATCGACTATGTCAAAGTTCCTGCTAATTCCGCTAGATGTTCTATTGATTGCTTTTACTTTCAATACATCTTGGCTGGCAGACAAAGGAGCAAGGTTATAATCCTCACCAGTAATCATTCTATTTTGTGTATAGTATAATGCAGGCGCTTTTGATCTAATGCTGCTAACTGTTTCTGATGCTGCGGCATTGTTGACAGTATATTTTAAACTTAATGTAAAAGTTAAAGTATGCGGTGTTCCAGCTGCATTGACATATGGAACACTTACAGAAATGCCCCTCATTTCGTTAGGAGAAATAGAATAGGTTAAACCATTACTAACTCTGTAGTACACTCTAAATGCGCCTTGAGGAAGATTTCCATATATGCCATCAGAAAATTGTAGTTCAATTTTATCATTTGCTGTTGTAACTACTGTAAAAATATTTCTAATATCTTTACTAATACTGTTATAAATGATATTATTTCCGCTCAGCGAAGGTACTTTAGTCCATTCGTCTGTTTGTAACCCATTAGAATCTAATCTGTACAACCAAACATCATCGTCATTAATGTTTGCACTATCAACTGAAACTCTTTCGTTAGTAGTAGGCTGAGCAATATTAAAATCTGCTAACTCTAAACTACCCTGTTTGAACATTAAAAAGAATCCGGTACCGGCGCTGGCTGCACCCTTACCATCAGATCTAAAAATAAATCCTAACTGATTGCCAGGAACTGGCGATTCTTCAGATATCTTCTCGCCGTCTGGGAATGCTGTACTTACTATTTCAAAGGCTGTAGATCTTGACGAAACAGCTCGGCTATAAGAATAAATTGGAACATCAGTTGTGTTAGTGTTGAACCTATATTGTTGGGTAGTTATACCATCTATAACTGCTTCTCCCTGACTGTTTCCAAATTGTGTATTTTCTGCCATTGCAGAATTTAAGACTAGTATGAATTGCTCATACCAATTGTTATTTGTAGGATCATTCCAAACTATAATTTGTTGGGATAGATTTTTACCATTACTGTCAACTATTGATTCTGTAGTACTAACAGTGTCAAATTTTAATAACCCAGATGCAGCCTTGCATCTCTTGGCGTTATAAGACAGCATACGAGCTAGACGTAGTACGCTTTCTTTTCTATCAGCTATATCGATAAAGTTTTCTCTAGATGCTAAGTCGATTCGAAAACTTAAACTCTGGCCTAGAAATGCGATAGCATCGATCAATGCGAGATATTCGCTCGATTCGATAAAGTCGTTAAAATCTTCGGGGTAATTTTCTTGAAGATAAGTGATAATAACTCTACGAAGATTTTCAAAATCGTAAGATTTAAAATCAGCATTTTTAAATGTCTGATATATTCGTTTCCAATCTTCTGCTAGAATTAAATTATTTTGTCTACTAGTTGTGGTCATTTTTCTTATCCTATCACATATTTACCCAATAAAATTAAGTGCTATGTTAATAAATTATTGTCTCTACTAAAAGTAAAAGCCATTTTTTCACTAACGTTAAATGGCAAATAAACTGCATCAATAATGATCTGTATCCCTACTTGAGTTGCATCAACTGTAACTTGTTGAATAGCAATCCTAGGATCCGAATTAACTATTGCCTCAACATCTTTAATGATGATATTTTTATTTGTTTCAGTCATTGGTTCAAATAACATGTCCCATATTATTGTACCGTACCCTGGTTTTTCTAGCTTTTCACCTTTTCTTATATGAAAATGATTAATCAAATCTTGTTTTACTAGAGCAATATCATACAATTTAAAATTCTTAGTAGTTTGATTAGAGCTAAACCCTCTGTAGGTATATTTTCCAGAATTATTGTCTCCAACTGCTGCTACTCTGCTAGATACTTTCTTTTGATTATATAATTTGTTTGCCATTATTCTGAATCCCTATCTGTATTTTGTTTATTAAAAATCTGAGGGGCAAAATTTTCGTGTCCGGGCCAGGGCTCGTGCATAGGAACACGCCTCATAATACTGGCTATTCCTTCCGCCTGATATCTGTTTTCCCAACCCTTAGCAGTATCCGTGGCAAAATTCTTTCTCAATGCTAATGCTTCTACCGGTTCTGCTGTCTCAGCTTTTTCTGCAATAGGGCCGTTCATGTCTATCCTATTGGCAGTTTCGTAATGGCGGTCACCGCTTCTTATATGTGTATTACCGGCCGCAGTAAATCTATTATCGCCGTCCGTTCTTACATTAAAATTACCAGCTGTAACAAATTTTGCATCGGTATTAACTACAGTTTCTAGATTTCCTTTTACTGAAATTTTACCGTTGCTACCTACTGTTAAATTAAAATCTGTTTCGACATCTATCTGCACTCTACCAGTTGCAGATCTCATATTAATATTTCTTCCTGCTTCTAAATTAATATCTCTATCTGCACGAATGTTTAAATCATTTTGTGTATGAATACTGATACTATCGTCGGCAAAAATATCAATCTTACCATTGCTGGTCATTTCTATCCAGGTAGTGCCTTTAGAATTTCCTATGTAAATTAAATCCTCGCTGTTGTGAAACAACAACTGATGTCCAGTCCTAGTCCTTATTCTAAAATATTCACTATAAGGTATATTAGGAGTACCTTTTTCGTTCTTTAATAAATCAACATAATCCTGGCCGCCTTCGCTTGCTGGTGTTTTTCTGGTGTATTGATCATCACCATCATCCATTATTATCTGTGTTCCACCTAAACGACTTACTGGTATCGGTTTAGTAGTTTGAGTTGCAGAATTTTTAATGAATGCTTTCTTACCTTCTTGGTCCAACGGGCCTGGAGTTGATATTCCGAATACCATTCCAGGGATATCTCTTCTTGCAGTAGTAGGTGCAGTACCTCTAACATCATCGTCAAGCAGCCCTTGTTCTAAAAATCTATCGGCGATAGGATGTACGGGTTTCTTTGCTAAATCTATTCTAGTGCCTAAACCTTTATCAAATAAATCTCTATTGTATTCTGCAACAGGTAAGGGTTGTTTAGTTGCATATTTTTTTTGATCTGCGGGACTTATATCAACATTTAATGATCCGCCAATTGCAGGAATCATGTGATTCATTCCTCGGTCCGGAACGCAGCCCATCCAATACCCATCTGCAGGGTTTCCATTAACAAAAAAGCAAAGAACAAAAACTCCTAGATCAGGAGGAACGAACCACATTCCATAACTTTTTTGTGTGTCATTAAATCCCGTAGCTGCATCAGTTTTCTCAGCAGTATTATTTCCTACGTGTTCTAAACTTGTTACTCCATAGAAAGGAGAAGCATATCTTACAATTAAAGAATTTCCGTATTCAACTAACTTATTACCTTGATGACGCATCAGTACTACACGCAAACTGCCCATGTATGAAGCATCTACATATCCCACTACCTTTGCTAGGTATGGACTGTGCGGTAGTTTAGTACCTTGGCCCGCTGGTTCTCTTCGTTCTATTGTCATATTATGCCACTATTATTACTTCAGAAGCTGGTGCTGAAGGATCTTCTTGACCACCTGGGGATTCTGGTAACACCTTAGTCTTATCTTGAGTTTCTGGTGTTTCTTGCTGGTCAAGATAATCGTCTGGCTGACCGGGCATCCTAATCAGTGTAAGACTTTGTGTAAATTTTCCGTCAGTAAATTTACTGGAACAATCGTTTACTTTATAAATTCCACTAAACTCACTTACGGTGTTTCCTATAGAGGTAAATTCATACAATCCAGTTTCTGGGTTAATATCTCTAGGTGTTAAAAATTCTAAAATCACATAAACTTCACTGCCTTCGTAAGTCATAGTGCCGTCTTGCGTAATAGCGTCATTCTGTTTTTGAGCGAAGTAATTCCCCATACCACTATCTACCATCCAGTAAGGATCTCCTAATATATCTAGGTTGACTTTAATCATGTCTCCTTTAGTTGTTAGATTTTGCTGAAACATTTCTGCTATTTTCTTTTCTGATCGAACATCACCCGCACCACCCGGATACGAATCTTCTAAAGACTCGGGGCTATTTTTCATCTGTGCTATCGGAGAATTTGACGCTGCAACCTCATCCGTCTGTCCGCCGTCTTGTGTGACGAATTTCGTTTCAGTACCTGGGGCTAAAGATTGCACCGCTTGTGACTTAACTCCACCGGTGTCTGTTGGGCCAGCGCCTGACGCTCCTGTATAAAACAATGTATCAAATTTTATATCAAATCTTAATACGTGATCATTTTTGCCAGTATAGATATATTGATATCGCTTGGCTATTTTCTTTTGTAATTTACTATATCCTATCACAGCAGTACTAGGATTCATGTAAACGCTATGATGCACCCTATAAGGAACTATTCTATAGATGATCTTTTTAGCGTAGTCTTTTGTTAGAGGATCAAACTCTAGTAATTTCATCTGTACATCAATTTTAAACCATTCAATAGTTCCGTCATCGGCGATTTTTTTAAATGTATCTATAGACCATTTACTACTCATTATAATTTGCACAAGTATATCTGTAATACTTTGACCTTGAGCAAACTGAAAAGCTCTAGCGTTAGGATCGATGATAACTTTATCTCTGTTGATCTTAGCACTGTCAGGATCATATACATCACCTTCTAAAGGCATGACAAAATTTCCGCCCCTAGATGCATCAAATCCCATGCTGCTATCGCCGATAGCATTGTTGCCAAAATCAGTTACTCCTTGAGGATCTTTTCCAACTTTTAAAGGAACATATTCGAAATTTGTAGTAGCTCCGCCATCGGAGCCTCCTTCGCCTTGTGTAATTCCTATAGGATCATGACCGTCCTTGGGAAAAACAAAAAGATATTCATTTGCTATAGATTGATTTTTCTTTTCGGCTGCATTTCTTTTTTCTTGACCGTTTAAAATAGAACTAAGAGAAAATTCCCCAAATGATAATAATTCTTTTACTGAGCTTCCTTGTAATTGAATATCTTTAAACGATTTGTTTACAACATTACTGAAACCGGTATGATTATAAGGAACTGCTTCTACTTTATAAGTTGATCCAGCATCGTTAACTTCCATTTTTACACCGATAAGTCTCATCGGAAAGTATTTGCTAAATTTACTAGATGCTAAGCCGTCGTCGGTATATCCTTGAAAATCAACTTTTAATAGATAAGGACAGTTATCTAGATAACTTTTGTATCCGGCTTTGTCTGCCGCATTCTGTAAACTCTGAAGGAACAATCCCATGCTATATGGTTCAACAACATCAAACATTAATTTCATAGCATTACTATTACCATTCTTTTCTCTAGGAATTATTACAGAATTAATAATAAAGTTGTTTACAAAATATTCCGGTTTGCCGTAGTATGTTGATACTCTTAAATCATCGTATCTACCAGCTGAGCTGAAAACTACTCCTGCCTGAAACACCTTGTCATTTCTTACAAACTTTTTATTAAGATAAGCTAAATTGTCTTGTCTATATGTCGCTGGATTATTATATTGTTCTTTAGTTAACACTGCTAAGGTGAATAACTGAGTGTATGAAGTAAACTTATCTAACGGATTAGCTATAGGAGTATAAGTGTAGGGCAATCGATCAGCAACAACTGTTACCTCGGGCAATCTTCTATTATCATCATCGGTAACATTTGTTTCAACTTTAGATTGGGTTGATGAGCCTGTGCTGTTAGAAATAATGAATCTTTTACGTGCATCGAGGTCGGCGGTAGATCCGTCGCTTATATCGTTCAATCTAACTGCTGTTCCTGAATCTGCCATCTATTAAACTCCCAAGAATCTCTGAAGATTACTTTTCTTAGGTAAAAATATTTTAGTCCCTGTAGTAAAATCATATATTGGATCTTTTATGGTATCCATGTTTCGTTGTGTAAACACCCACCAAAGTTTCGGACTACCGTATAAGTCGTACGCAAGCAAATCCGGTCTATAATTATATTGACTCTCAATGACATATTGAATATCATCTGCCTCAGAAGGCACTGGTCGAATGTTTAATAATTCTAGATAAAGATCATTCTGAGTTGTTTTAAACCAAGGACTTGTATTAGTATAAGTTGCCATTTTAAATTATTCCTACTTCTTGGCCAGAAACAAAGTTTTGTAAACTAAATTTCCTCAAACGCTCTCTGCTGTAGATCGGACTTACAGTCACAGACACTGTAGAAAATATAGGAACCCAATTGTCTACTCCGTTGTAAGGAACTTTTATGTAATTAACGTCGTCTTTTAGTTCTAGATTAAAAGATTTAACTACTACTGAAACATTATTGATCACCTGTGGACCATACCCACTTAAGGTACAGATCACAGGGGGATTTCCTACAAAATCTCCCGTTCCATAAAACATTTTTGTTGCGGCTCGTAAAAACGTAATAGCTTCAAGATAATAGCCACCGTCAGCTACATCTTCTACCACAAAGTCTGCTGAAATAGTAATATCATCCACTTGACTATTTTTATAAGACAACATCGGAGCATTTGAATGCACAGGATCCGAAGTAGAGTAATTAGCTTTACTTGAAATTGTCATGTTTGGAGTAAACGGAAATATCAATCCTTCGGATATTTTCAATCTTGAGAATGTTCCTATTCCGAAAATAGTATCAAAATCACAATATAGTTTTACTCTCCAATCACCTTCTCCACGGTCATTTCTTATTGCCACTGTCGATGTTCCGGTAAATAACTCTGCACCAGCAGGAAGACTTTTTCCCCTAGCTAGGCTAGCAAAATTATTGATTGCACCGGCTGTTCTACCGATAGCTCCCAATGCTCCTACTAATCGATCACCTATTCCAATACGTTGCAGTGTGGCAGCAGCATTGCCTGCATTTGCAGAAACTACTCCAGCATTGTCCCCGATTACTCCGGCGGCGGTTCTGACACCAGTAACTAAGCTCTGTCCTCTGCCAGCTTCAATGTCTTGTCTGTTTGAGGCTCCTCCGTTAAGTCCAGTACCAGGGGCTCCGGAATAGGTTTCAACTGTTCTGTTAAGATCAGCTACATCTGCAGGAGTTGGTTTTTGGTTGCTGATCGACTGTACCCCTTGTTGAATCATTGAGGACACTGTGTTGTATATCTTTGAGAACGGATTGGCAGACAAACTCATAATATTTTTACCTTTTAGTCTATTTATTCTGTTAAAAATGTGCTATTATATTACTATCTGAGGACCCATAACTATAATGAATGTACAACCAAAAATAAAATACCTAACTAACAAAGATTTACTTCGAGAAATACATCTAAGCAAAAACACCTATTGCTCGTATCTACAGCCAGAATATCATGATTATGATCTAATAGTTCCTAGCCTAGAAAAAATTAATATTAGAACTATAGCGGAAGCCAAACGCAATCGTGCGGCCAAGCTCAGCAAACTAGCACACGAAAAAGCACTGCTAACTGATCGAAAAGCTGTTGCTAGAGATCATGAAGTAGACTACAAGAAAGTAGCAAAGAACGATGTTGTGTTTAGATTAATGACATTTGAACACATACCGTTAGCGCCAGGTCGTAAAAAGACTGTCAAATCTAGAGCAGACAGTCACGAAAAAGTAAACTTTCCTCCTTTCCAACATTGGAAATTCGATGACAAAGAAAACCTAATCTGTGTAGGTAAAAGCCACTGGAAAGGGGATCTGCAACTAGGAGAGTTTTCTAAAGAACACGGACAGATGACTAATAATCTTGCCCGAATGTTTATTAAACTTTGTGAGCGTTATGCTACCAGAGGTAACGTTAGAGGTTATACCTACAACGACGAAATGCGCGGGCAAGCTATTCTCCAACTAACCCAGATAGGACTACAATTCGATGAAAGCAAATCAAATAATCCTTTTGCTTACTATACTGCTGCTGTTACTAATTCATTCGTTAGAATTATCAACATTGAGAAACGCAATCAAAACATTAGAGACGACATTCTTGAAATGAACGGAATGAATCCTAGCTGGACTAGACAAAACTCAGGGCCCGTTGGTGGCGGTGGAGACTGGGGCGGTGACGATTGAAATTAATCGCTCAACATGTTAAAATTGCACTGGAGGATTTATGAGTTTATTCAAAAAAGCAGCCTGTTTTACTGATATACATTTTGGTTTAAAAGGCGGTAGCCGAACACACAACAACGATTGTGAAGAATTTGTTAAATGGTTTTGCGACACTGCAAAAGCTGAAGGCTGCGATACTGTCATATTCCTAGGTGATTGGCATCATAATAGGTCGGCAACAGATGTAAGCACAATGAATTACACTGTTAGTAATCTCAAACGACTAAATGATAACTTTGATCAAGTGTTTGTTATCACTGGCAACCACGATCAATTCTACAAAGATAAACGAGAAATCAACAGTTTAGAGTTCGGCAGACTACTTCCAAACATAACACTAGTAGATAAAACTATCACTTCTGGTGATGTTACCATTATGCCCTGGTTAGTCGGAGACGAATGGAAAGATGTTCCAAAGATTAAAAGTCAATACATCTTTGGACACTTAGAATTACCTTCATTTTACATGAATGCAATGGTGCAGATGCCCGATCACGGACAATTACAAAGAGATCACTTTGTAAATCAAGAGTACGTGTTCACTGGACATTTCCATAAGCGTCAAGAAGCTAACAATATTGTCTACATAGGCAATGCTTTTCCACACAACTACGCTGATAGTGGCGACGACGACCGAGGCATGATGATTTTAGAATGGGGTAAGAAGCCCGTTTATAAAAATTGGCCAGGACAGCCTGTATATCGAACATACAAGTTAAGTCAAATTATGGAAAATCCAGATGCATTGTTACATGAAAAAATGCATTGTAGGGTTAGCATCGACATACAGATTTCTTTTGAAGAAGCTAATCTTATTAAAGAAACGTTTATTCCCCAATACAATTTAAGAGAACTGATGTTAATACCTGAAAAAGAGCAAATTGCCGACAACTTTGAAATGGGGGATATTACATTTGAAAGTGTTGACAGTATTGTTATAGGTCAACTAAATGCTATCGAATCAGAATCATTCGATAAGAAACTGCTGCTGGACATATATCAAAATCTATGATTAAAATAAAAAATTTAACTGTAAAAAACTTTATGAGTGTGGGTAATCAAACCCAGGCTGTAGATTTTGACAAAGGATCGTTAACACTAGTATTAGGTGAGAATCTAGATCTAGGCGGAGACGGCACTGGTGCTAGGAACGGAACCGGTAAGACTACTATAGTAAATGCGTTGAGTTATGCGATTTACGGCAATGCCCTAACAAATATTAAAAAAGATAATCTGATCAACAAAATCAACAATAAAAATATGTTGGTCACTGTTAGCTTTGATAAAAACGGTGTAGAGTATCACATTGAACGCGGTCGCAAACCTAACTTATTAAAACTTAGCATTAACGGTACAGAGTTACAGCCCATAGAACAAGACGAAAGCCAGGGCGATTCTAGAGAAACACAAAAAGAAATAGAATCAGTATTCGGTATGACTCACGATATGTTCAAGCATCTCGTGGCTCTTAACACTTATACAGAACCGTTCCTGTCAATGAAAGCAGGTGATCAACGTGCAATCATTGAACAACTGCTGGGCATTACTATACTATCTGAAAAAGCAGATGCTTTAAAAGAAGGTATCAAGTTAAACAAAGAATTAATTACTCAAGAAAATACAAAAATTGAAACTATTAAAGCGTCTAATGCTAGAATACAGCAAAGTATTGATGCATTAGAGCGTAAACAAACATTGTGGTTACAGACCAAAGATGATACTGTAAGCAAATTAGAAAAAGACATCAAAGCATTGCAGCTTATAGACATTGATCTTGAAATTAACAATCAGAAGTTGTTAACTGATTGGAACAAGAACAAGAAAGAAATCGATAACCTAAACAGCCTATTGGCAAAACAGATAACAGCATTAGAAAAAGAACAACGGATCTTAGACAAATTAAACAAGGAATTAGAATCTCTTGCAGAGCACAAGTGCCATAGCTGTGGGCAAGACCTTCACGACAGCAAACATCAGGAAATGATGGATGCTAAACAGGCGCAGATACAAGAAAGTCTCAATAATGTAACTGCACATCAAGAAGAAATTACTGTGTTCAAAGAAGCATTAACTTTGCTAGGAGAACTAGGACCTTGTCCTAATGTAGTATATGACAGTTTAGAACAGGCTCTTAATCATAGAAACACATTAAGCAACTTAGAAAAAAATCTTGAAACTAAGAAAACAGAAAAAGATCCATATCAGGATCAGATCGATGAATTAAAAAACACCGCTGTGCAGAACATTAACTGGAATAACATCAATGAACTAACAAAGATTAAAGATCATCAAGAGTTTTTATTAAAATTATTAACTAACAAAGATAGTTTTATTAGGAAACGCATCATCGATCAGAATCTAAGCTTCTTAAATGCTAGACTATCGTTCTATCTAGATAGAATTGGACTTCCTCACCAGGTTACTTTCCAGAATGACCTATCAGTGTTGATTACACAGCTAGGACAAGATTTAGACTTTGACAATCTAAGTCGCGGAGAGCGCAATAGATTGATTCTAAGTCTAAGTTGGGCTTTCCGCGATGTGTGGGAAAATCTATATCAGAACATTAATTTGTTGTTTATTGATGAACTAGTTGATTCCGGAATGGATTCTAGTGGTGTTGAGAGTGCAATAGCTGTATTAAAGAAGATGACTAGAGAGCGTAATAAGAACGTTTTCCTGATCAGTCACCGGGATGATCTAACTAATCGGGTCAATCAGGTACTACGTGTTATCAAAGAAAACGGCTTTACATCATATGCAACGGATGTGGATATTGTAGACAAATGAGCTACGAAGCACATGATCGATTGATCAAGGCCTTTCAGGAATACTTTAAGGCCAAAATGAAATTTGACAAAGAAAATTCAGACAAAGGCGGCATAGAGGCAAGATTTTGGCTATCAGAAATACGTAACGAGGCAAGCGACTTAAGAATAGAAATTCAAAAAGACAGAAAAGAACGCAGAAAGGCTAGATTAGGCAAAAACGGCAGGCCAAGAAAGGACGGCACGATTAGAGATTAGAACTAAAATAGTAAATGCAGTGGACATATCAGAATACACTTGTGGAAGAATTGCCGGAAGATTGTATAGGATTCGTCTATCTGATCACCAATCTAATCACTGGACGCAAATACATAGGCAAAAAACTGGCACAGTTTAAACGCACAAAACCACCACTCAAAGGCAAAAAACTTAAAAGACGCAGCACTGTAGAAAGCGATTGGCGCGAATATTGGGGCTCATCTGATAAGTTACAAGCAGATGTACAAACACTAGGTCCAGAAAAATTCACCAGAGAAATACTTTATTACTGCAAAAGCAAGGCTGAAATGAGCTATCTTGAGGCTAGAGAACAGTTTGAACGTAAGGTTTTGGAAACAGACGAGTACTATAATGGCATTATTAATGTCAGAGTAGGCGGTTCAAACATACTTAGGCAACGTCTAGAAGAACATAAAAAGGCAAAATAACGCGGTTTAGGGCTTGCGCAGGCCAATGTCGTGCGCCTATGATAAGGGGTTTAACTACGCCCGGACGGAAATCTCTCGCCGCAAAGAGTACTCAACCACTATCCTTAACAGGACGTTAATGGCAAAGACCTTGCTGTATGGTTGTTTGGAGAGCGAAATAGGCAAAAAGAGGGGAGAAAAACCCCACGTCTACATAGATGATAGCAGATTTATGTAGGCCGCCGTTGTAATAAGACGGAGCTCGAGGTACCGGACAACCGCCTCTGTAACGCTCTACTGCTGTGTGACATTGTGCAACTCGGATAATGTTATCTTTGCCCGGCCTGGGCAAAGTGTGACTGAACAATCTGGATAATATTAATAGTGCTTCGCACTAATTATTCTCTACTATTAAAAAGAAGATAAATGTGTTTGAGCGAAGCGAAAAACACAGATGAGCGTAGCTCATCTTCGAAGAATGAAAATAAATAATATATCTGTTTTAGGAATAATAACATGCGAATAACTGATGTCCTCGTCGAAACGAATACAAATGCCAAGTCACGATTAGATGAAAAACCAATGGGGATCCTAAGTAAATTAGGAAACAAAGCCCTTTCTAAGTTGGGTAGTGGTCGTGCTGCTGGTCGCCTAAGCACTGGTGATCTAGCTAACAAAATACACAAAGAATATGATACCTATCTAGGTAAAACAGGACAAGAGCCTAGCAAAGAATCTGTATTGGCTTTCCTACAATTCAAGGGATATCCTACGCAAGGCGCAGAAAAGATCCTAAACAGTCCCGAAGCACAAGGTCAAGCACCTACTGGACCACTAGGCAAGGGTAGTCCTGGTGCTGCTCGTCCAGGTGCTGGTAAAGCCAGTGCTGCTCCTGGCGCAGATAAGATTGAACCTAAAATGGGAGATGAGCCGGCAGGTGATGCAACAGCTCCAACTGATGGTAAGACAGAACCAACAATGGGGGCAGAAAAACCTAATTTTAGTACAGGTCCTCAACCTACAATGAAAGGTGCAGACGGTAAAGCATTACCAACAGGTATTCCTAGTACAACAGATCCACTAGCAGCTATACGTAAAAATGCAGGACTACCTCCTGCTGCTGATAAACCTGCTGCACCGGCAGCAGATGTTCCAGGTGCTCCACCAGGAGATGACAAGAAAGCTGCTGCTAAATCACGTATCGATCAGATGAAAAAAGATAAAGCAGCAGGTACTGGATTCGGAGGCTTTGTTAAAGGTGCTAAGGCCAAAGGTCTAGTAACGGCAGGTATGTATGAAGCAACAGCTATTCCTAGCTCTGTGATAGACAAAGCTCTGTTAAAGGCTGCACAAGATGCAGAACGCATGGGTATTGGTCAAGCATTAGGAGATCCAGAAGACGATCAACAAGGTGCTCCAGCTGGTCCTATGAGCAAAGGCGGTGCAGGTGGTGGACAACAAGGCGGATTCATGGCCGGGGTCAAACAAGGAATGGGTGGCGGCGCAGCAGGTGATGAAGATCCTGCTAAGGTTAAAGGTAGTTTGAATATAAATCAGCTGTCGTCTCTGATGCCAGGTGTTGACCCTAGACAACTACAACAGGCTGTAGCACGTATTAAAGCTGGTCAAGAGCCAAGTCGTATGCATATGCAGACATTGGCACAGGCATTTACTGCTATTGTGCAAGCTGATCCACAGACTACACAACAGATCATGATGCTACTCAAGCGTGTAAGTGCTGCTTAAAAGAAAGGTAATCCTGTCTTTTTAGTAGTTTCGAGATTTTCTTTTATGATCTCAGCCACGAGTAAACGTTCTTCCTGGCTGAGCATCATGGCTTCGGAATAGCTCATTCCTCGCATATACCAACACATTTTAAGAACTTCTTTCTTAATACCCAGAGCCTCTTTATCCATCTGCTCTACTATCTGTAAGATCTCCGACTCTGGTAGTGTTAAGATCTTACGGCGAAAAAATTTGATTGATCCATCACGATAGGAGTGCTAAAGAGATGCTCGCATTCTGGACATTTTACTTTTTGAGGTTTAAGTTCTACTTGTTCTTTAATACCAGTGATGTGTTTGTGTATAGTATCAAATACATTACTTGGAGCATTGTCGATAAATTCTTTAATCATTTTCTGATCGCTCACAGGACCGGTAGGTGTTTCTATTCTTGCAATGCATCCCGAGATAAGATTAACAGTGTACTCAGTTAATCTAACAAAGCCTTTGCCAAACTTGTCCATTTTTTCTTCGTCGGTAAGTTTGTCATCTGTGGCAATGTCAACTAATTTTTGCTGTTCTAAAGTTTGTAATTGTGCTTTAGAAAGTTCTTGATAGCTGTATGGTCTAATGATTACTTTCAATGGATCGACAGCAATGGTATTTTGATATTTAAAATTTTCAAAAGTTTCTAACCAACCTCGTAGATTCATTTCGTAGTCACTGGTTGTATCACAGCTTGGACAGGTAACAGTAATATCCATGTTCTCACCGTAAGTGGCTAACCTAATAGCAATTAACGCACAGTCTACATCGATACTAGGCATCTTCCAAGGATCTAATATAGCTGGCATACAGCTTTTGATAATTTCAACAGTGGTCTGACCGGTTAACAATGCATCCGGAGTTTTAAATAACAATTCGTCTTTAGCAGTCATAGCATATACAGGGTACTCGCCGTTAGTACTTCTGTCAATAGTACCCGGAGGATAATACTCGCCGTTTGATGGCAATTTAATCCAAATTTTTGGTTGTCTAAAATACTGACTTAGTGGGTTACTATTTGATTTGACTGTTTGTGTAGCTTCATTTGCAACAAAATCTGACATTATTATCTCCGATAAATACTATGTAGATTATTTATCTACGCATTTTTTAGAAGATTTTAACTATGACTGTACTAGTCGATATTCCTGGAGTTGGTGTTGTAGAAGCTAGAAACGCTGCTACTGAAGCCACTCTGCGCTCAATTTTAAAAACCATGCAAGGAATCCAGAAAAATACTGGAGGTAGTGGACGCGGAGGTGGTGGCGGAGGTGGTGGCGGTGCTGCTGAGGGTGCTGCCGGTGCAGGAAAAATGGGCAACGCGGCATTCGCTGCCGGAGTTGCTATAGGAAAATTTGCCACTGCTGTAAAGAGTACAGCAGCAACGATTGATAGATTAGGCACTAGCATGATCAACACCGTTGATAGTTTAGCTAACATGGGAGATAGTGTAACTGGTGCAGCTGGTGCATTAGGCGGACTTGTTAGTAAGATACCGGTGGTGGGCGGAATGATGGCTGCGGCATTTACCGCAGTAGCCAGTGCAGTTGAACATACATCAAAATCATTCCAGGCGGCAACGGCCAGCGGCGCAACGTTTGGCGGCAGTGTTCAACGATTTGGAGCTGCTGCCAGTGCCGCAGGCATGACAATGGATCAGTTTGGCCAACTCATCGGAAAAAATGGTGAGGCAATGATGTTGTTAGGTGGTACTACTGAAGACGGGGCCAAACGTTTTGCTGACATCAGTAGGAATTTAAGAACATCTAGTAAAGAATTATATAACTTAGGCTACAATACTCAAGATGTAAATGAAGGATTAGCAGCTTATACAAAACTAACAAAATTAACTGGCGGAGCTAGTCAAATGACCAATGCTCAGTTAGTATCAGGAACCAAACAATACTTAAAAGAATTAGATTTATTAGCCAAGGTTACTGGAGAGAGCAGAAAAGAAATAGAAGCTAGACAGGCTAAAATAGCTGCCGATGCCAGAGTACAAGCGGCGGTCGGTGCATTAGATCCAAAAGTAGCAAAAGCATTTAATGATACTATTAGTGTATTGCCTAAATCTGTCGATGGAGTTACAACCGATCTTATGACAACATTGGTGGGTATGACTCCCGATGCTCAAGCATTTCAAAGCATGATGAGCAATACCGCAGAAGTTATGAAAGAATTAGGCGCTAAAGCGCAAGCCGGTGGAGAACTTACCGATGCCGATAGAGAAAGATTAAGAAACACTCTCATTGCAGAAGCAAAAGCCAAAGAAAACGAAATTAATAATATTGCAAAATATAATCAAGAATTTGGATTTTTGCAACAGGTAGTAACTGATGCTAAAAATTTAGAAAAGAATGGTATTGCTCGTGCAAGACAAAATCAAACAGATACACAAAATACAACCGATGGAGTAAATGCTAACCTGGTCAGTATGCAACAGCAATTGGCAGAAATGAGTAATTCATTTCAATTATTTTTAGCAGGTCAAGGTAAGTTACTAGGCAGCATGATGGAATTGCTGGGGCAATTCGCTGGGTTTGTTCAAAAATATTTGTTACCAATAATACAAGATTATCTAGTGCCTGCTCTGAAAGCAGTTGCTAAGTTTATTGTCAACTATGTTATACCTGCATTTGAATGGATGATCAAAACTGTTATCAGTTTAGCTAAACAGGTATATGAATTCCTTACACCTATTTTTGGATACCTTGCAGACCAGATTAAAAAACATGTGATTCCTGCCCTTCTAGAAATTGTGTTGTTTGTTGAAAGAAATTGGAAACCAATTCTTGCTGCTTTTGCTACTTTTATTGCTGTGTCCGTTGTGCCTCCATTAATAGCATTTGTCGGAGCACTGGCATCATCTCTTTTAGCTTTTTTACCATTTGTAGCAGTAGGTGCCGCAGTTGTAGCAGCATTTATTTTAATAGACAAAATAATGGATCGATATGGTATAAAAGTGAATATGTTAACAGATGCATTCAGCTGGTTAAAGCTTAGGATGGAAGACTGGTGGATGTGGATGAAGGAAGGAGTATATAAATTTTTAAATATAATCCCTGGCATGCGAGGCGATTATGATGAAAAATTAAAAGAAATTAAACAAGAAAGAGAAGGTAATAAAGAAGAACGTGAAAAAATCGAAAAAAAGCTTACAGCTGATGCTCTAAAAAATAAAGCAGATGCAGAAGCACGTGACAAAGAAATTGACAAATTAGAAAATAAAAGACGAGAAGATCTTAAAAACGGCAATTACGGAAAGGCATTCGGCTTACCTTCGATCGAAGAAATCAAACGTATGGGCGGTCCTAACTTTGGAGTTCCTGCATACACAGCCCCCGGCGGGGGTGGTGCAGCTGGCGGCGGTGGCGGCCCCGAAGATTCTAGAACAGGTGAAGACTATAAAGGCGTCAGCGGTTCAATGAGTCCAGACACATTGGCAAGAATGCAATACGGAAGATTAACTGGAGCCACGCACGAAGAAACACGTAGAGCTATAGAACGACAAGCAGAAGAAAAGAAAGCTGCCAAAGAAAAAGCAGACAAAGAAGCAGAAGAGAAGAAAAAAGCAGAGGAAAAAGCCAAAGAAGAAGAAAAGAAAAAAGGCAGTCCTCAGAAGTCTGCTGAAGTATTACTAGCAGAATTAAATACTAAGCTAGATGCAAATAATCAATTGATGAAAGATTTGGTTCGATTAAATGACGGACAATTAGTTGCTGTAGAAGGTTTAGGTAATGATGCTTTCCGTTATCCTAGATCTTAATAAATTGGAAAATTAATGAGCTGGAAAAAATATTTTACCCCTGTTAAAGTTAACGATGGATCACTAAGTCCGCTAGGAAATGGTGGTAAGCCCGGTCCGGCCCGTACAAACTATAGCAGCTACTTGCCGGATGTCTATTCCGGTACTCCTAATCGTATTGAACGATATATGCAGTACGATACCATGGACATGGACAGCGAAGTTAATGCTGCTCTAGATATTCTTGCAGAATTTTGTAGTCAAAAAAACAAAGAAAACAGCACACCATTCCAAATATTTTTTAAAGGTAGTCCAACGGCTACTGAAGTGAAGCTGATCAAAGAAAGTCTACAGAAGTGGAGCAAACAGCAAAAATTTGAAACTAGGATATTCCGTATCATACGAAATGCTTTCAAATACGGAGACTGTTTTTTTGTTAGAGATCCAGAAGACGGTACTTGGTTTTATGTCGACACTGCCAAAGTTACAAAGATTATTGTTAACGAATCAGAAGGTAAAAAACCTGAGCAGTATGTGATACAAGATTTTAATCCTAATTTTAAAAACTTAGTAATCACTAAAATGCATCCGGACACACATAACACTCCTTCGGGGACAGCAGCATATGTCAGTGGTGGTGCATTTGCACGAGGAATGGTAGGTGCAGCACCTCAGCAGACTGGTACAAGATTCAGTAAAAATATACAAGAAATTGCCATAGACGCCAAACATGTTATACACATCGGATTAAGTGAAGGCCTAGACAATAACTATCCTTTTGGTAACAGTCTATTAGAATCAGTATTCAAAGTTTATAAACAAAAAGAACTACTAGAAGATGCGATCATTATCTATCGTATCCAACGTGCTCCGGAACGTAGAATTTTCTACATTGATGTAGGTAACATGCCAGCACACATGGCTATGGGATTTGTTGAGCGTGTTAAAAATGAAATACATCAGAGACGCATTCCTAGTTCAACAGGCGGCGGCCAAAATGTAATCGATGCTAGCTATAATCCGCTGTCAATGAACGAAGACTACTTCTTCCCTCAAACAGCAGAAGGTCGCGGATCAAAAGTTGATACACTGCCCGGCGGTACTAATCTCGGTGAGATCGACGATCTAAAATATTTCACTAACAAGTTATTCCGTGCTTTACGCATACCTAGCAGCTATTTGCCAACTGGTCCAGACGACAGTCAAATGGCATTTACTGACGGAAAGGTCGGTACTGCTTACATCCAAGAATTAAGATTTAACGAATACTGTAAAAGATTGCAAAGTTTGTTAATCGAAGAGTTTGATTTAGAATTTAAACTTTGGATGGTTAACAAAGGTATTAACATCGACAACAGTGTATTTGAATTGAAGTTCAATGCACCGCAGAACTTTGCTGCATATCGTCAAAGTGAACTAGACAATGCTAGAGCACAGAGTTTCGGAGTGTTGCAGGAAGTTCCGTATCTAAGCAAACGTTTTGCTCTCAAGCGTTTCTTAGGACTTACCCAAGAAGAAATTACAGAAAACGAACGTCTCTGGAAAGAAGAAAATGGCGGCAAACTTGCACCATCTGCTGATGCAGCTGGACAGATGCGATCGATGGGTGTAACTCCTGGGGGAATATCAGCAGACATGGCCGATCAAACGGCAGAAGCACCTCCAGGCATGGAAGCTGAAGCGCCAGCGGAAGGCGAACCCGCAGCAGCCGAAACACCTCCGGCACAGTAAAACATTTTGGTGATAAATACAAGATGCGCCTATTAGAATTCTTATATTTCAACGACGACAACAGCGACTATAGCATTGACAGACGCTATGAAAATGGTCGCGACTCTGACGTACTAAAGAAGGGCGATACTAGAAAAGTACGCCTTACATTAAAGCAGATCAATATGTTACGTATGCAAAGCGAAGCACACGAAGCAGAACAAGAGTCTGAATTAGGTTTTATAAGACAAATGTATGGCCAACCACCAGCAGAAGCACAGCCGCAGTAAGCCCGCAGTAGTTCTAGGTAATGGTGTTAGTAGATTAAAAGCCAATCTAAACGAGCTTAAAACACACTTTATTACCTACGGTTGCAACGCTTTATACAGAGAATACTCCCCAGATTATCTTGTAGCAGTTGATGTAAAAATGATCAACGAGATCATTAGTTCTGGATATCAAAATCAGAATGAAGTTTGGACAAACCCAAACAAAGGTATTACTTCCACAGCCGGTATTAACTTGTTTGATCCGCACAAAGGTTGGAGTAGCGGACCTACAGCATTATGGTTAGCTTGCCAAAACGGACATAAAGAGATCTATATATTGGGTTTTGATTATGCTGGCGTAGAAGGTAAGTTTAATAATGTGTATGCTGACACATTTAACTATAAAAAAAGTACAGAAATACCAACGTTTTTTGGTAACTGGGCTAATCAAACAGCACAAATTATCAGTGGTTTCAAAGAGATAGCGTTCTATCGAGTAGTAGATAAAGGCTACATGACACCCGATCCGTTACAAGGATCCTTTCATAATTTTTTCAACATCCCTTACAGCGAATTTGAGAATAGATTTCCTGGTTCTACATTTATCTAATCAAATTGATCAAAAAAGCGTCATATAACGCCATTTTATTATCTTAGTATTAAATAAAACTGACAGCCAAACTATACAATTAAAGGAGATCTCTCATGGCCGATAAAACAATTATTGAGCAGATGCTTGAGCATCTGGTTAACGGCGATAAAGCCAAAGCAGAAGAATTATTCCACGAGTATGTAGTATCAACATCTCGTGATATCTACGAATCACTAATCGATTCCGAAATCGACGAAGCTTCTCAAGATGAAGACGATCTAGACGAAGCTAGCAAAAAAGATCAAGAAGATGAAGACGATCTAGAAGAAGCTAGCAAAAAAGATCAAGAAGATGAAGACGATCTAGAAGAAAACTACGACGAATTTGCAACAGAAGGCGACGACGAAGAAGGCGGTTTTCCAGGTAGCATGGAAAAAACCGGCGATCTAGAAAAAGAAATTGACGACGAAGAAGGTGAAGGTGAAGGCGAAGACGAAGGTGACATGGATGCACCAGCAACCAAAGGTGATATCATGTCTGTCAAAGACGATGTCGAAGAACTTCTAGCAGCATTTGACGAATACAAAGCACAAGAAGAAGGTGAAGGCCACAATTTTGATGGCGAAACAGACATGGATGACATGATGGGCAAAAATGGTCCTAAAATGGATTCTTTTGACACAGAATTAGAAACTGTACGTGAGTATGTTGAGAAAGTTCCAGCAGGTCACGGTGCTGAAAAGAAAGGTAGTGCTGAACAAGGTGGTACAAATACTAAGTCTATTATCGACAACATGAAAAATGACATGGGCGGCACAACTGCTAACATCGTTAGCGGACGCAATGGTGCAGATTCAGGTCATCAAGGAATGACAGGCGACCTAAAAGGTAGCGGTCTATCAAAAGGAAAGCCACAACTACAAGACGGCGGTAACATTAACGTTCCTGGTGGAAATGCTGGTAAGACAGGTTTCAAACACAAGGAGCCAGGACACGGCGCTGAGAAAAAAGGCGCGGGTGAGCAAGGCGGCACAAACTCAACTAGTTTGTTCCGTAAAAAGTAATCGGAGCCTTTAGGTGAAAAATTACCTTAGCGAGCATCTGAGTTTCGATCAGGCGCAGTTGGTTATTGAAAGTGCCAACGAGGAAAACGGCAATAAAAGTTTGCATCTAAGCGGAATCTGCGTTCAAGGAGATATCCGCAATGCAAACCAGCGTGTTTATCCATCTTCTGAGATTGCAAAGGCTGTCAAGACTATCAACGATCAGCTAGCTGGCGGATACTCTGTGCTTGGGGAAGTTGATCATCCTGCGGATCTACGCATTAATTTGGACCGAGTCAGCCACATGATTACAAAAATGTGGATGGATGGTCCAAATGGTTACGGAAAAATGAAAATCCTACCAACTCCTATGGGACAGCTAATTTCAACCATGTTGGAGAGTGGGGTTAAATTAGGCGTATCAAGCAGAGGCTCCGGTGAAGTTGATGGCGACGGAAAAGTCAATGGTTTTGAAATTATTACTGTTGATGTTGTTGCACAACCATCAGCTCCGGGAGCTTACCCAACCCCGGTTTACGAACACTTGATGAATCAAGCAGGTGGATATAAGGCATTTAGAATAGCACAAGAAGTCCAAGGCGATACAAAGGCACAGAAGTACATAGCAGAGAGTCTTAAACAGATTATCTCTAAACTCAAATAATGTAGGAGAATCACATGCTAGATTTTGTAAAACAACTTTTTGAAAACAATGTGATTTCCGAGGAAATGAAATCGGAGATTGAAACTGCTTGGCAAAGCAAGATTCAAGAAAACCGTGATCAAGTAACTGCTGAGTTGCGCGAAGAATTTGCTCAGAAATATGAGCATGACAAGAGTGCAATGGTAGAAGCTGTAGAAGCCATGTTACAAGATAGACTACAAGCGGAACTAGGCGAATTAGCTGAAGATCGCAATGGTCTAATTGAAGCAAAGGCCAAGTATGTTAAGAAAATGAAGCAAGATTCAAAAACAATGGAATCATTTGTATTTGCAAAATTGCAACAAGAACTTAGCGAACTACATGCTGATCGTCTAGCAGTAGCAGAAAATGTCTCTAAATTAGAAGCATTCATTGTGGAAGCACTAGCTAAAGAAATCGCAGAATTCCACACTGACAAGAAAGATCTTGCCGAAACAAAAGTACGTTTAGTACGTGAAAGCAAGACTAAATTTGAAGCTGTAAAGAAAGAGTTTATCACTCGTTCAGCAGCAATTGTCAAAGAAGCCGTAGCTACAAAACTACGTCAAGAAATGACACAACTCAAAGAAGACATTGAAGCTGCTCGCCGTAACGACTTTGGTCGCAGAATTTTTGAAAGCTTTGCTAGTGAATACTCAGCGAGTTATCTCAATGAGAAAAGCGAAACTGCAAAACTATTAAAAGTAGTTAAGCAGAAAGAAGCTGAACTAGAAGAAGCAGCAAAAATTGTAGCAGAAACACAAAAATTAGTTGAAAGCAGGAACAAAGAAATTCGCATTGCGAAAGATCTTGCGACCCGTAAGGAAATTATGAGTGAATTACTAGGTCCACTTGCAGGAGACAAACGCACAGTAATGGGCGAGTTGCTAGAAAGTGTAGCAACAGAAAAATTACGCGGAGCATACGACAAGTATCTACCAGCCGTATTGGCGGAAGAAGCTCCAAAAAGAAAGGCAATAACTGAAGGCAAAGAGATCACAGGCGATAAAGAGGCCCCACAACAGAACAGCAGCGAAGGTAAGACTGCTGAAATTTTCACAATCCGCAAGCTTGCGGGACTTAAAGTTTAAGGAGAACTAATATGTCAGAACTACTCGAGTCACGCTGGCAGGAAACCAAAGAGGCACTATTAGAAGGCCTACAAGGAACTCGTCGTTCAGTAATGGCCACTACTCTAGAAAATACCCGCAAGTATTTGTCAGAGAGTGCCACTGCTGGTGCTACTTCTGCCGGTAATGTCGCAACCCTAAATCGTGTGATCCTTCCAGTGATCAGACGTGTAATGCCAACTGTCATCGCAAATGAACTAGTTGGTGTACAACCTATGACTGGTCCAGTTGGTCAAATCCATACATTACGTGTTCGTTACAGCGACACTGATGCTGGTGCTGGCGTAGTAGCTGGTGAAGAAGCATTCAGCCCATTTAAGATTGCTTCTGCATATTCTGGTAATTCTAGCGAAGGAAATCCAAAAGCAGATTCAACTGCTTCTAAGGAAGGCCGCGCTGGTAACAGAATGAGCATCCAAATCTAGAAGCAAACTGTCGAGGCAAAAACTCGTAAGTTAAGCGCAAGATGGACATTTGAAGCTGCACAAGATGCACAAGCCCAACAAGGTATTGACATCGAAGCAGAAATCATGGCTGCTCTAGCTCAAGAAATCACAGCTGAAATCGACCAGGAAGTTTTAACTTCACTACGTACCTTAGCAGGTTCAGCAGTTGAGACTTATAACCAAGCTGCCGTTTCAGGTACTGCTACATTCGTTGGTGACGAACACGCTGCTCTAGCTGTTCAAATCAACCGTGTTGCTAACTTGATCGCTCAGCGTACACGTCGTGGTGCAGGTAACTACGCAGTTGTTAGCCCATTTGCGTTAACAATTCTTCAGTCTGCAACTACTTCTGCTTTCGCTCGTACTACAGAAGGTACTTTCGAAGCTCCAACAAACACCAAGTTTGTTGGTACACTAAACAGCGCGATGCGTGTTTATGTTGATGGCTATGCTGCTGACAGCACAGACATCCTAGTTGGTTACAAAGGTTCTAGCGAATCTGACGCTCCAGCATTCTACTGCCCATACATTCCATTGATGAGCAGCGGTGTTGTGTTAGATCCTAGCACATTTGAACCAGTAGTTAGCTTTATGACCAGATATGGTTACGTTGAATTAACCAACGTTGCTTCATCTCTAGGTAACGCAGCTGACTATCTAGGTAAAGTTGCTATCACTAGCGGTAACGTTAAGTTTAGCTAATCTAGAAGAAAACATTTTATGTGTTTCAAAAAGGCTCTTCGGAGCCTTTTTGTTTGGCTTAAATATCTGATGCAGGTTGAAAGTGATAAAGATTTTCCTGAATTAAGAAAGCAGATACAAGTCTGGAAGAAACGTTTTCCTTTGTTTGCACACGATGTCCATAAAATTGAACACATAGTAGAAAATCACATACAAAATTTTTCCATAGCTGGTGTGCATTACAGGCAAACTAAGAGCAAAAAATATCTAGAACTTGCCCAAAAAGAGTTAGATGAAATCAACAGAGTTATCGGCACAGTTGAAAAAATTGAACTGATGGCATTACTTTCCCAAAGATAAATACAATGTCTAAATGAGCTTGCATAGTGCAAGACTTATGCAGTACCCACTGCGTAGACCTAAAACGTCAACATAAGGAGAAAACAAATGGGACGTCCATTAAGAAAAGATGTCAGGGGAACTGACGTAATCAATACACCAGTCAGTGCAACTGGTATAACAGTAAAATTCCATGACGGTACAGCATTAAGATCCGACGGAATTATTATTAAACAGCGCGGATCAAAGACTTTCCTTGTAGCAAGGGTTGGAACTCCAAACACAAGATTTACCTGTGTTCTAAAGAACGGTACACCAAGTGCAGCTGGCGAAATGCAACTAACTGGTTCAACATCGGGCATGCTTGATGCCGGTTTAGTAAACTGCGCTAAAATTACCAAACGTGTATTCACTAATTTCAGCGGTACACGTTACACATGGTATTTAGAATCTGACTCATCAGCAGACTATATTGTATTAACAGCTATCTAATAGGATTCGGTAATGGGACAAGTAATACAGACTAACGGCGATTATGCTATCAAGACCAACTTTGGTGGAGTGATCACGCTGGATACCGGTCCCAGACTGGGACAAACGATAGTTACCGGAGACCTTATTGTCGAAGGTATTACTATCACGGTTGATGCAGAAAATTTAAACGTCCAGGACAATGTCCTTACCGTTAACTATGGTGAAACTGGTAATGGCATCAGTCTAAGATATTCTGGTATTGCTGTCGATAGAGGATTAAATGCAGGTATTCCAAACAGCCAACCTGTATTAGTATATGACGAAAATGCAGATACGTTTATCATCGCAGATGCTAATGCCGGTTTAACTAACGTTAATTATACAAACAGTAATTTAAAAGTTCGAAGAATACTAACTGACTCTGCTACCGATAACGGAGATTTAACATTAATTGGTTATGGAAACGGATTAGTAAAAACTACAGGAACTACTGATTATTTTGAATCTATTCTTAGCAGGATCAATGATCCTATTAACTTTCCTTCCGGACTTTCTGTGCCAGCAACTACAGCTGACGACGTCTTAGCTAACGTAAAATATGTTAACTGGGCAGTTATTAACAATCCTACATACTTCTTAAGAGATGCTGATACTAGAGTAGTTACAGCAGACCTTAGCACAGTCCATTCTGTGGGTAGCAAAAGTCAAGTATATATTCAAATTGACAATAACACAAGATATCGTTTCTATGACGATATGTTTAGTTTATTAGGAATAGAAATTACTAATGAAACTATTACAGTGCCAGCGACAAACGATGATTTAAACATAGTCATTAATGGTACAGGAAAACTAGCTATTAATGCCCCTTTAAAATTAGCAGTTCAAGCTTCTACACCTGCTAGTTCAAGCGGTAACAATATTTTATACGCTAAGACTCCCGGAACAGGTGACAGCGGTTTATTCTTTGTAAATACTTCAAAGGGCGGAGAATTAATCAGACAACAACGAGCATTGCTTTATTCAATGCTGTTTTAAGAGAACATAAATGAGCATAGAATCTACACTTTTATTATCAGGCCTAGACCAAACGATTTTCACAGCGTCTGGAACACAGGCTATCACAACAATGGTATTTTGTAATACTGCTACTCCGGATCCTGCAGACGAATCTGTTCGCGCACAAAGTCTTGAAGTACACTTGATTAAAAGCGGTAGATCTAAAAGCAGTGGTAATACTATTATTAAAAATTTAACTATCCCTGCAGGAGAAACACTATTCTTTGATACTGAACGTGTAGTTTTAGATAACGGCGACATCGTACAAGCAACGTCTTCAGGCACTAACAGATCAGTTAGCATTACAGGGGTTACTCAAGCAGCACAAGCAGTAGTAACATCTAATGGCCACTTATTAGAAGCAGGCAGTTATGTAACAATATCTGGAGTTGTGGGAATGACTGAGTTGAATGGTAACACTTATCAGATCGTTTCAATAACCCTTAACACATTTACTCTGAACGTAAATTCAACAGCATTTACAGCATATTCTTCGGGTGGAGCAGCAGCAGCTGGTTATCTAGCTGCAACAGTGAGTGCATTAACAGTATGAAATTCTTAAAAACAAAAAATATAAGTAAATTTTCTGCTAGCGACAATGCTTATATCCAGTATCCATCTGGAAGGATTTTCATCGACAGCACAAACAGTATGCGGTTGCCTAAAGGTGCAACCGCAGACAGACCTCAGACCAGTCTAGCACAAAGCGGAATGGTCCGTTATAACACTACGTCAGATCCTACAGCAAATCCTTCAACAACATCATTAGGTCTAGAAGTTTACCATGATGGGGCATGGAGAACTGTTAGATTTAAAGGCGCATCAACTATAACAAAACAGACACTAAGTCCTGTAGGTAATGCTGTTGAAACAGTATTTGGTCCGTTAACTTATGTTCCTGCCACAGCTGACAATATTATCGTTCTAGTAGAGAATGTTCCACAGATTTCAACAACAAACTTTACACTAGAACAAAGTGTTAGCGGTAGCTTAACTGGTCCTTCTGCTCCGTATGCAGACGGGTGGTATTTAAAATTTACCAGCGCAGTGCCTGTTGGAAAATATGTAACAGTGTATTACGGCTTTGATCAGTAATACAAGGAGCGGCCATGCCTGGAGCAGAACTAGGTAGAATATCAGGGCAGATGTTAACTTCAAACCTAGAGAGGTTTGGAGTAGATCTAGCGTTTGAGACTAGCCTATTATATCTTAAAGTACCCCCACAGACTTCTGAAGATCCTAATCTATTATCTGGGTTAGGAAAGGGTATAGGAATTAAGACTGATTCTTTCAGTCGAGATCTTCAGATCAACGGAACTACTCAAACAGATTATCTAATTGGTTTGACTGGGACCCTAGGTAATCTCACAGTTAACAATAATCAAATAGGCAGTATCAGCGGCCCTATCTATGTTCGAGCTGGGAATGGTACTGGGACAGTGTTAGTCAGTAAAACAGTTACTGACGATTTGCAATTAAATGACAATGTAATATCAAGTAGAAATTCAAATACACCAATAGCACTTGACCCAAACGGAACTGGCACTGTAGATTTTAGATCTAATACTAGAATTTTTGGTAATTATAGTTCTACTGGTAATATAGTAATAGACGGCAATTTCTCATTTGGTGGAAATATTACCGTCGGGGATCAAACAACTGATACTCTAAGTTTAACACCAGAATTAACACAGACTTTACAGCCGGGAGTAGACAGCACATACGATTTAGGCAGTACTCTTAAACGTTGGAGAACTGCTTATATCAGTGATCCATTGATCAGTAACAGTGTTATGATCAATCAAAATAGAATCAGTACTTCTATTTCTAATGCTAATTTAGAATTAAGCGGTAATAGTTCTGGCGGTGTATTAGCAGAAAAAATAAGAATAGTTAATAATACTATAGAAAACAGTTGGTCTGGAGCTACCAATGATCTGCAGAGGTCTATAGTTTTTACGCCCAGCGGCGGACAATTAATAATTAATTCTACAACATCGTTGAGATTTCCTGCAGGAACAGTTGCCCAATATCCGAATCCTGTAATCGGAGACTTACGATACAACACTACATTCGGAACATTTAGTGGGCTCGGAGGAGCATTTGCCGGATTATACTCTACAGACCTTGCTACTCGCGTTACTACTCCTAGAGATATTTCTAGTAATATCATCAATTTTACTGCGGCAGGATCTCAAATAGCCAGTGTAGATTCTGTTAAATTATCTGCCATAAGAGTAGATGTAGACCAGGTTACTATAGATAACAACAGCATAAGCTCTAATAGCTTAAACACTAACTTAGAATTCTACGGTAATTCTAGCGAAGTGAAACTAGACAACATAGGCATACAAGGTAGTGCGTTTATTAATCCTAGTAGTGGTGCTGTAGAATTTAAATCTACAAATCAAGGTTACTATAGGCTAACAGGAACTAACGCAGTTGTTATTCCAACAGGCGATACTGCCAGTCGTCTAATTCCTGCTCCAGAAATTGGTTATCTAAGATTCAATACTGATGTGAACCAGTTAGAAATTTGGGATGGTTCAATTTATAATATTACCACTGGTGCTGGTTCGGTAGTTACGCAAGCCGAAATGGAAGAACTATCTAATTTTTATACCATTGTCTTCGGTTAATCTCCAATTTGAATAAATACTTGTGATTACGAAAGATGACCAATTTTTCGTATGATTAAACTGTGGTAAACCCGCAATGTAAGGTGGTTATCCGTGAAACTCGGTGTCATAAGGAGAGCTGATGGCTGTTGGTCGCATTTCAGGTCCGCTCTTAAAGGCGAATTTGCTTCGTAATGGGGTAGATCTGGCTTTTGAGACCGACCTTCTATATCTCGATGTTAATAACTCCCGCATTGGTGTAAACACTGCCGCTCCTGCTTATGACCTAGATGTTTCAGGAACAACAAGAACAACCAATTTAGAAGTAACCAATCAATTAGATATTGGTGCTTTTAAAATTTCTGGTAACACAATCCTAGCTAATACACCTACAATGAGTTTCTTGCCAGCAGCAGGAGACATTACTGTTTATCAGTCACGCCTTAGCGTAGACGATTTGTTGTTAGAAGGTAATACTATTAGAACAGCAAATTCTAATGCTAATCTAGAATTTAGACCAAATGGAACCGGCACTGTTGACATTTATGGTAACACCAATGTCTATGGTAACCTATACGCCACTGGTAATATCAGTTTAGATGGTAATGTTGTTATCAAAGGTAACATTACTATTGGCGATCAAACTACTGATACTATTACGATTAATGCCGGAATAACCAGCAACATATTGCCAGAATATACAGGACAATTTGATCTAGGTTCTCCAACACTGCAATGGAGAAACATATTTGCTGATCGTGCAGTATTATCAGATGTAGAAATATTCGATAATATAATTAGAACAACAGTTTCTAATGCTAATTTAGAATTACGTGCAAATGGTGTAGGTGCTATTAGAATAGAAAAAATCGACATTAATGAAAATGTTATCAGCACCTGGGATACAAATGAGAATATAGTTTTACAGCCTCAGGGCTCTGGTAGAGTAATAATTAATTCTACGACTGCTTTACAGATACCTGTGGGAACAGATGCACAAAGACCATTTCCGGCTGTAGTTGGTGGAATGCGATACAATACAGATCGCAATAGATATGAAGGGTTTGACGGCGCAAACTGGTTTAACCTTATAGGTGTTGAGGATGTTGACGGTAATACTAAGATTACCGCCGAATTGACACCCGGTGCAAACGACAACACTATTAGATTTTATGCCAACGGTTCGGTAGTTGCTGACATAAACACTACAAGATTACGTGCTGATAGACTTGATGTTGACAGTGTTACTATCGATAACAATGTTATTAGTACATTAACATCGGGAACTAATTTACAGATCAATTCCAACGGTACCGGTGTTATTAGAATTGAAAATTTTGATTTTAAAACTAATTCGATTACCAACAGAGTATCTAATGCTATAACAACTCTAAACAATACTGGAACAGGTTATTACAAATTTACTGGATCTAATGGTTTTGTTATTCCTAAAGGTCTATCTAGTGAAAGACCAACATCTTATGCAGAAGTTGGCATGATGCGTTATAACTTAGATTCTCTAGCAGTTGAAGTTTGGGACGGAGTTCAGTGGTCAAGTCCTGCAGGTGCTGGTGGTGCTATTAACATTACAACTGCACAAGACATAGCATTAGTAACAGTACTAACATTAGGATAAAGAATGGCAACCTTTTTTAAAAATACAGTTATACCTCAGGTAGGAACAACACCCACACAGTTAATACAGACTGGGTCTGGTACTAGAGCAACAGTTATTGGTTTAAGTATTTGTAATTTATTAGAAAATGCAGTAACAGTCAGTGTTACGTTAACAGACGATACCAGTACAACAGGATATTATGTTAAAAATGCAATTATTTTGCCCGGACAAACTATGCGGGCAATTAACGGTGGTGAAAAATTAATTTTGTTTACAAACAATGAACTTAAAGTTACTAGCAGCCAAGCAGCTTCAATTGATGTAATAGTAAGTTATGTTGAGATAACATAAGGAAAGAGCGATGAGTAATTCATATTATATCGGTGACGTAGACTTTTATCCGCTGCTAGGCGAGAATAATAGCAGATTCTTCTACGGATTAAGAAGAGATGCCGACGGAACATTGTACCTAGTAAAGATTGATCAGGTTTTGGGATTAGATCAAATTGCAGTAAATCGCCCGGGTGATCCTGCAGAAGATTATCCAGATTTTGAATTTGGTATCGACTTCTTAGAAGGCATCCAAACTAATCACGAAATTACATATGACAATCTAGTGTATCCTCAGTATAAATGGGATCCAAGAAATCTATATTATTATTTGAATGCAGAAGGCGAGTTAGTTGTACGTGTGAACCAACCATATACATATCCAAACGATGTGTAATAAATATTAAAATAGCTTTTAATAAGCAAAAGGACGAAAAATGGCAGAGTTTAAACTTGGTAGATTAAGATTTGTATGGAAAGGAGCCTGGAATACTTCTACGGCTTATGTACGTGACGACGTGATTCGTTATGGTGGTAAGGTTTATGTTTGCGTGGCATTACATACATCTAGCTCAAACGTTGCTGGGGGATTTTACAGCGATCTAAACGACGCAACTCCAAAATGGCAGTTGATGAATGACGGTCAAGCCTGGGCTAGCAATTGGGCACAGACAACCTATTATAAGATCAGTGACATTGTTAGATATGGTGGTCGTTCATATATTTGTATATTAGGACATACCTCTGCTACAACATCGTTGGGATTAGAAAATGACTCTGCCAAATGGGAACTTCTCAACGATGGTATCGATTACAAAGGATCTTGGGCATCTACTACAAGATACAAATATAACGATCTAGTAACCTACGGTGGTCAGTTATACATTTGCACAACTTATCATACATCTGGTGCTAGTTTTGATTTAACTAAGTGGACATTATTTGCATCTGGTTTACAATTTGAAGGCGTATATAGTGCAGGAACTACATATCAACCAGGTGACGTTGTTAGCTACGGTTCTAATGCTTATGTAGCAACACAAACAACAATTGGTAATCTTCCAACGAATGCAACTTATTGGACACCTATCACAACTGGTATTCAATTTAGGGGTGCATACAGCGCAGGAACACCATATAAGAAAGGTGACATCGTAAGTTACAGTTCTTATTCTTATGTCGCCAATCAAGATACAACAGGCAATGCGCCCGACAATGCAACTTACTGGGATATTTTAACTCCTGGTTTTGCATACTTTGGATCTTATGCCGGCGGAACCACTTATCAGAAAGGTGATACTGTAGGTTACGGCGGATTCCGTTATGTTGCCAAATCAACAACAACAGGTAATCTTCCAACTAATGCAACCTATTGGGACGTGTTTACCAAAGGTTACACATTTATTGGAACATATTCCGGAGCAACAGCTTATAAACCAGGCGAACTAGTTGCCTACGGCGGTAATTTTTATGCTGCCAAAGCAGACACAACCGGTAATGATCCATCTAATGCAACCTATTGGGATGTGTTTACCAAAGGTTACGATTTTAAATCATCATACAGTGGTGCAACAACTTATAAAGTAGGTGATGTTGTTAGCTACGGTCCAAGATTATATCTATGTATTCAGCAAGGTTCTGGTAATCTACCAACTAACGCTAGTTACTGGTCATTGTTCGTTGACGCTGTAGGCTGGAAAGGTACCTATGCAGACGCCACAGCATATGTGATCGGTGACATTGTTCGATACGGCGGACGCTCTTATGTTTGTATTTTAGGTCACACATCTAATACAGCAGGAAACATTGAACCGCCAAATGCTACGTATTGGGCATTGCTATCATCTGGCATGAGCTGGAAAGGCACATGGTCCAGCGCAACTGAGTATGAATTAGATGACGTTGTTGAATACTCATCAAGTTCTTGGATTTCTATCGACAGTGATAACCTTAATCAACAACCAGATACTAGTCCATTAAAATGGAATCTTGTTGCACAAGCAGGTACTTTAAGTGCAGTCTTAACCACACGCGGTGACATGTACTTTAAGAATCAAGCTGGTGCTATTGCTAGATTACCAATTGGTACCAACGGCCAGATTCTAGTAGCTAGTTCTGCAGGTGACCCTGTTTGGGAAAATAACAATTATAGTGCTAACGTTTATTATGTTAGCCCGCAAGGCAGCAATTCTAATGATGGAAGAAGTAAAAACAGAGCATTCTTGACAATCGCATATGCTTGCACACAAGTAACTGGTCCAGCAACAATTTTTGTTGCGGCAGGTACATACACTGAAGCTTTACCTATTATTATTCCGGCCAGTGTGCATATATGTGGTGATGGTCAACGTACAACAATTATCCAGCCTCAAGCCGGCGACGAAACAAAAACTATGTTTAGGATGAGCAACGGTAGCCAGCTGTCAAGAGTTACAATGACCGGATTAAACGGATTCAGTAAGAGTGGAGTAACTCCTGAAGATATTACAGCAGCTACTTTAGGTGGCGTATTTGTGGCATTAAATTCTGCAAGTCCTGTTACTACAAAATCTCCATATGTTATGGAATGTGCTGCGATCAGCTCGGGCGGATGCGGGGCTCTTGTAGACGGAAGTTTGCATGCTAGCGGTAATAAATCAATGGTATTCCATTCGTACACCAACATACACGATCAGGGTGTTGGCCTTTGGGTATCAAATGGTGCTAGAGTAGAAACTGTATCATTGTTTACATATTATTGCGATTTTGGTTATGCAACTACAGCCGGTGGTATTATTCGTTCACTAAACGGTAATAATAGTTACGGATTGTACGGTTCTGTTAGCAGCGGAGTTGATGCAGGCGAAACTCCAATAACCGGTACATTATATGGAAATATGTTGACCTGGTCAAACTTAACATTATCTGGCGGCAGTCTGTCAGTTGGTAATGTGTTACAAGGTTTGACTTCTGGTACTACTGCAAGAATTTTAAATGTTCAGGAAGCTTCGAACAGAGTAATATACAAGATTATATCTGGAGGTCCTTTTGTAGTAGGTGAAACTATTAGAGATAATACAACATTGGCAACCGCAACTGTTGCAGCCGGTGGCGTTACTGGACAGAAAGGTTATACTGTTGTGGTTAGCGGATTTACTACTCAGCCGCAGGCAGGAGGTAGTTTAACCATTACCGGTGACAGCACCAAGTATGTCATCCAAGCAGTTAGCGAATGGACATTATCTGGAACTGGTTATAAGCCAGCAGGTTATGCAGTTCTTTCACTGACTGGAGATAAGACCACTGCTAGCAACGACGGTACAGCAGCGTCGATCAGATATCAATATTCTAAGATTAGACTAACAGGTCATGATTTCTTGAATATCGGAACTGGCGGAACTGTAACTACCAATTATCCTGGTACTCCAACACAGGCACCTGTACAGGCCAATGAAGTTGTTGAAAGAGTAGAAGGTCGTGTTTACTATGTAAGTACTGATCAGGATGGTAATTTTAGAGTAGGGGATTACTTTAAAGTCGATCAAGCAACTGGTAGAGCAACACTTAATGCCAGCGCATTTGATTTGACTGGTTTAACAGCATTACGTTTGGGTTCCATAGGAGCACAAATCGGAGAATCGATTAACGAATTTAGTTCAGACGGTACTATGAGCGGAAATTCGAATTTAGCAGTACCGACCGAACAAGCGGTAAAGACTTACGTGGATACACAACTGGCTAACACTTATGGTTTGATTGTTGCCCAGGCGGTAGCACTAGGAGCATAAATACACTAAAGGGTGCATTACAATGGCAAAAAGACTTATATTTGATTACACATTTGATCCTGCAAACGATAAGATCACAGTTGATGGAAATGTAGCAACACGACGTTTACTACTAATCACAAACGTCACTAGAAACATAGTTCTATTCAATTTCGCAGATACAACTAAAAAAGTTTTATCTAGAACATATGATAACACATACGAAACAACTTCGTTTGTGATGCAGTATGATTGTGCTGCGATGAGCGCAACTGATGAGATACAGATTTTCATCGAAGATGAAGCAGCTAAATTTTCACCAGAAGAACCATTACTGGATCCAGTAAACAAGTTCCGTGTATCTCAACCAAATACGTTGATCGATACTGACTTTGAATACGGATTACAAGCTTCTAAATGGGAAACACTTGAGCGTGTAAACGAAGTTCCTGCTTTCTATGCAGCCACAGGTGATGTGCCATTGACAATTATTTCAGATGTTACAGTCAACGGAACAAGAACAGTTACAGTAACTTGCTCTAGTTCACATGGTCTTGCTACAGGTACTCCGTTAGATGTTAGAGGTCTTGATAGTTCAACAGCAGAAGGCACATTTGTTGTTAAAAGAACATCAGATTTAAGTTTTACTTTTGATGCTAAAGCAGTACAAAGAGGTACAGTAAGTGTTCCAGTAAGTATTTTTACTCCATATGCTAGCATTACTCCAGGCCGTTACTATGTAGGATCTACAATTGCTGCGGATAATACTGTTACTAATTTAAGTGGTCCAATGACTACTGATGCACAGGCATCTAGCACAGTAACTATCACAACTCCATATTACCACGGTTTTAAAACTAATGCAACATTCTATCTGGCTAACACCCTACCAAGATACACTCAAAGTTTTAACCCAGTAAGTATTACCAACGGTGGAGATGTTGACGATCGTTCAACATTGTTAGGTCAGTTAAGCAGCTTTACAGCAACTATTTCTACTACAACATTGACTGTTAACGCATCCCCAACTCCAACTGGTTACATTACTATTGGTCAACGTGTTGTTGGCTCTGGTGTAACAGCTGGTACATATATTACAGCACTAGGTACTGGTACAGGTGCTAATGGTACTTACACAATTTCAGTGTCTCAGACTGTTGGTTCTGCAACAGCAATGACTGGACAAGGTTTAGGAACTGGTGAAATTAAAGTCCTAGAACCATTCCACGAAGGTGTTATACGCAGAGATATTATCGCCACAAACATATCAATCGTTACTCACTATATCACTATTCCAAATCACGGATTAGCCACAGGTGACATGATAGCATATGTAGGAGCTGCTTCTACTGGCTCTATTCCACAGATCGCAGCACTAGGCACTGGACGATTTACTCTTTCATCTGGTCAAATTCCTACCTGGTCAACTTCTAACAGCGGTATGTTATATGCTGTAGTGATTGATCAAAATAACATAAGAGTGGCAAGTAATGCCAAAGATGCATATGACGGCACTAACCTAATTCAATTTACAGGTACTGGTTCTCTAACACAGACTTTTGCACTATTCAAGAGAGGTAGTGATCTTACTCCTGTAATTTCTAGCATAGCAGCAACTAGCGGTCAGTCTACCTATACATTTACACTAGCTTCTGGAACTAACGAAAGCAATAAGATCTTTCCTAAGAGACAGATCACTATCGCTAACTCAATCAGTAATCTAAGTGGTGTGTTCGTAGTTCAGAGCACAAACTGGACTGCTACTGGCACTACATTCGTAGCAGCCGGTCCTACAAACAGTTCTGGTGTGTTGATTAACTCTGGTGTATCACAGACTTATACATTAGCCACAGCAAATACAGCAAACACCGCAGCCAATGGAACAACCAGTTTCTTACGTTATGATCCATTAGTAACACCTAGTTCATTTACAGCATCTATCTCAACAACTACGATGAGCGTTAGTGCTATCACTAGTGGAGCAATTACAGTTGGTGAGACTATCCAAGGACCTGGCGTTTCTGCTGGAACTACCGTTACCGCACAATTAACTGCAACAAACGCTGCCGCAGCTACACCAACTGCTACAGGTACTGTATCAACAAATACTATTGTTGTATCTAGTGCTACTGGTATCGCAGTAGGACAGTTTGTAACCAGCGCAAGTGGTGTTCCGAGCAACACATTTGTCACAGCTATTAGCGGAACAACTGTTACACTAAGCAATAATTTAACAGCCGGTATTACTAGCCAAACAGTAAACTTCTATACAGCAGGGCAAACTGGTACATACACTGTGAGTGTAAGCCAAACAGTTAGCCCAGCAGTTGCAATGACTGATGCGAGATTCAGGATTTACCTACACGATCAACAATGGATCAACCACTTGCGTCTAAGTCACCATGACTGGTACAGTATTAGTGCTATGACTTTCACTAGACAAAACGTTCTAAGTGACAGTATCTACATTAAGAATCACGGTCTAAGTACAGCTGAACCGTTAATCTTTATCGGCGGCGGTAACACTTGGACATCAGGTGTTACACCTCCAAGTGATGGAGCAATTTATTTTGCATCTGTAACTAACGCAGATGAAATCCAACTAAGAACAACACAGACGATTTCTGGTACAGGACCTTATGGTTCGGCTGTAGGTGCTACTGCTGTTAACTTTAACACAGCTAACACATTAGTTGGTGGTATCTATCATTTACACCCTGGTTTCTCTGTAAGCAACTTTACAGCACAAGGTGCAACAGGTGGTGCTGGTAATGGTCGTGACAGAGCGATTGCTACCTTCCAAACAGCTCCTGGTTACTTAACAGAAGGATGCCCGGTAATTTTAACTCAAGGTACTGGTTCAACATTACCTACGCCGTTGACAAACACTCCTAACACTTATGCTTCTTATCAAAAGTATTATGTTAGAACTATTATGTTAGGTAATACAGGAACTCCAGTATTTGAATTCTCACTAGCATTAACGCCAAGTGGTACACCGGTTAACTTTACCGGTGCAACTACAGCTGGAGCTGGTATTTTCTTTGTCACAAGAATTGAAGAAAACTTATATTCTAACAGCTTCTGGTTACTCAATCACGGTGGCACATCAACTAACCAAGCAGTGGGCGGAACTGGACAACAAGGCGGATATCCAACTGCATTAGACTATCCTGGTCCGTTATTTGACTTTATCAGTGACGTTAACAACGTTCGTTATACTCGTGCTAAGATGCAGTTAACAGCACCTACCGCTGCTACAGGATTGACCAGTGGTAACACATATTACTGCGTTCCTGTAAACAATAATTGCTTTAAAGTGCAAGATTATGCAGCTACACAGTTACCAACAGGTAATAACACAGTTCAAATTACTGCAATTACCAGCACAACGACCAGCCATGCATTTACCAGCAGATTAATTCAAAACATTACTGCAAACAGAATTATTGTTCCGTTTGAAAGTCAAAACCTGATCGAGAATGCTATTGTTCGTTATGAAAATCGAGGAACCAGTGATATTGTAGCTTACAACTTTACTGGTGTTATTCCTGGTTTGATCAACAATCAGCAGTATCTAATAAGAAATGCTAACAACGTTTATTATAATGTAGTTGGCCGTGTTGATGGCAATTATACTGCTGCTGCTACTTCTATTTTAGTGACTAGTACATCAGGTCTAGCCACAGGAGCAACAATTAGAATTGGTTCGGAAGACATGACCATTACTAATATTGCGTCTTTAACATTAACTGTTACAAGAGCAGTAAATGGAACAACCTCAGCGATTATTTCAGATGGTGCTGTAATTAAACGTCGTTACGGTCACTTCCAATTGTATACGACCACACAGTTTGTACCTCGTTTAGTTAACGGTGGTGCAGCTGATACTACTAGAAAGACTATTCTATTGGCCAACCACGGTTTGAAACCAGGCGAAACAATGGTTTTTGTTTCAACAACAACTGGTGCAGTTACAACTGGTGCAGGTACTATTACCCTAGCAGCAGGCGATCTGTACTATGCTATTGTTGAAGACGAAAACAACTTTGGTGTGGCGATTACAGAAGCATTGGCATATGCCAGCTTCCCAATCAACATCACTACGGCAGGTACTGCGTGGGTATTCCTACAATACTATGCAGCAGCACCGTTGACTGGTTTAGCCAGCTCTGCTGTACAGCACAGATTAGTTGATTGTTCAGCTACAGGAGCATTCGACGGTGGGTATACAGCATCGGCTGTAACTAACACAACGATCCAATTGCCAACAGGTCTAAGTGTTCCGCAACGTGTATTAACATTTGATCCTAACTTTGTTCTAAATCAACAAAACGGTGAATTCTATATTCAAAACCACGGATTTCAAACAGGAACAGCAGTCACTTATAGCAAAGGTTCATTAACATTTGCAATCGGCGAAGGATCAGGACAACCGTATACAGGTTATATCTCATTAACCAACAATACAACATATTATGTTGTTCGTAGAAGCTTAAACGCTTTCTGTTTAGCAACTACCAAGGCCAATGCTATCGCAGGTACCGTATTGAAGGGATTTAGTGGTCCTGGTTCTGCTCCAACTGGTGGTGTAGGTCATACATTTACTACTAGCCAGATGTGGGGTGAATCACTTGCTCCAGGTCTAGCAACTATCGTTGCACGTGACTTGACATTTAACGGGTCTAGCTCAACTGTTATTCAGGCTTCAACTGATCGTGTTGTAGTTAATAATCACGGTTTGGTAACTGGCGACCGTGTCATTTATCAGGTTTGGGCCAACGGCGGTCAGGTAAACGGTTTAGTAAACGGAAGAACATATTTCGTTTCTAACACAGTGTTTACCGGCGCAACAGCTGGTGGTGCTGCATCAGGACAAACAGCTAACCAGTTCTCATTACACAACACATGGGTAGGTGCTTATACCAATACAGACCGTGTTGACATCTTAGGTGTTGGTCGTGGTTCTGTGCATACATTAAAAGTATCTAACCCAACATTAGTTGGTAATTCATATAGAGGTGAATGGAACTCGGCAGACGGTTACAGATTCGGTGATATCGTACTGTTTAGAAATGCCTACTATATGTCATTAACTGGTATTACTGGTAACCTAAATTCAGGTAACCAGCCAGTGGTAACTGCAACCGGTTTGTATTCAACAGATTGGCAACCAGTACTGAATTTGCCTGCTTATCAGACCAAGTTCTTAACAACTTATCGTTCTGGTGACACTATCAAGTTATCAAATACAGCATTGCGTAGAACATTACCGTTCGATGCTAGCACAGCGGTTAGTGCCGCAGATAACACCATTACTATCACTAACCACAGATTAAACACTGGTGATTGTGTAATATATCGTGTAGACGGATTCGGTACTAACTTTGCAGGAACTGGTGCTAACCATTACTACTCAGGTAGCACAGGTAACAGTCTAGCAGCGGTTCCAGTTCCCGGATTGAATCCAAACCAGGTTTACTATGTAAACGTAGGTGATGCTAACGTATTCACATTGTTTAACAGTTATGCAGAATGTATTCGAGGCGGTTCTGGTGATAGCGGTAACTTTGCTTACGCTGTAAACATTACTGGTACAGGTACAGGTACTCAACATAAATTTGAGATCTTAGAAAATAGTACATTGGAATTGCAGGTTATTTCTGTAACTAGCGATACCGAAATGTTAGTTTCCGATCCATATACTGCTAAGGCTGTTACATTTAACCCGGCAGAAACTACAACAACTGTAGCTGGTTTAACATATCAGGTTGTTAACTTGGCCAACGATGAAATCTTGATTCCAAATCACGGTTTTCTAACAGGTACAAAAGTAGTTTATACATTTGGACCTATTGGTTCAGGTTCTGCAATCGGTGGTTTAACAGATGGTACTGCTTATTATGTAATCAAAGTTAACGATGATTTAATTAAATTAGCAACCACCGATCAAAACTCAGTTGCAGGTATTCCTCAAGACTTAACCACTATTGGTTCTGGTGTGACACACTACTTGATCGCTACTACGATCTGTTCTAGCTCATTGGTTAGATTTGCAAGTGCAGGTACAGTTTCTAACAACAGTATATCAACAAGAAACTTCTATACCAGCCAGGTAGATGGAAACATCCGTAACGGTGTTTTAACTGGATTGCCAATTGTTCAAGAAACACAATTGTTACCACGCCCAGACTGCCAGAACGTACACAGACCGTTTGACGGCGGTGTTGAAATCAACGCTAGCAAGAGTCCAAACGTAAGTATCGTCCGTCAGACACGTAAGTATTTCCGTTATCAATCTGGTAAGGGCTTACAATGGTCAACTGGTTTGAACTTCAGCCCTAGCATTGACGTTAGCCGTATCACACACGATGGCACTACATTTGCCACAGTTGTGACACGTCGTCCGCATCAACTATCAGTAGGATCAAAGATACAACTTGATCAGGTTGGCGCACAGAGCGAATACGAAGCAGTAAAATGCGAACGTGATTTAGGCTATTTCATTGACGGTGTTGGATACGACATTACCTTAGGTACAAATTATAATGCTGTATTCTTAGGTCTAGCTGATTACAACAGCCAAGAAATTACTAATCCAGTTATTACTAACATCCAGAAAACTGGTGCTTATCTGTCTGCTTATACTATCGCAGATTCTACAGCTATTACTAGAAACAATGCTTTCTGGGCAGAAGTTGTAGACATCTTAAACAATGGTAGATCGGCTGCTGATACTGTAACATATACCAATCCAGGTACTGCTACAACATCACAGATTGCTGCTAAAGATAAGATAGTAGCTAACAGAACATTTATCACAGCAGAAATCAATGCTTGGGTAGCATTAACATACCCAGCATACGATCATGATGTTGCTAAGTGTACACGTGACGTTAACTATGTTATCAATGCATATGCATATGATATTCTATATGGCGGAAACAGTGCTAGCTACGATGTCAGCAAATTCTTTAACTACTACTTCACAGATGGTAGAACAGGAACTAGTTCAGATCACAGAGCACAAACTGTAGCAGCCTATAATAGACTAAAAACTATCCTTGGTCAAATCGTTCAAGGTATTGCAATTACTAAGACTACTACAGGTTCTATGCCTAACACTGAATCACAAGTGACATCGGGCAACAATGCTACATCTGGTGATGCTGCTATAGTACAAGGTTTCGTAGATATTACTATCAGCCAAGTAAATGCAGTTTCACAGACCGCAGCTAACGTAGCACTAGCAGCCTTTACTAGAACTGCACCTAGCGTAACCTGGGCAGCAGCTGGTTTACAAACTGCTAAGACAGCTATCGATGCTGCCAAGACATCATTGATTGCTAACGTTGTTAGAGGAACTCCTTATACAGTACCAGACAACTCAAGTCCATTCTTTGTAGTGGCTAGTGTTGTAGATGACTTTACTATCACATATAGAACAAATGGTATTCCTGCAAATACAACACCGTACGGGTTCCCAAGAATGTTTGTGTACACCTGGAACGATGCTAAAGTACGTGCAGGTGTATTTGACGATCAAAACGGTATGTTCTATGAATATGATGGTAAAGTGTTATACTGTGTCAAGAGATTCAGTACACAACAGTTGGGTGGTACATTATCAGTAGTGAAAGGTAGTAACACTGTTACAGGTGTTGACACTAACTTCACTGGTCAATTGACACCTGGTAGCTTTATTGTTATCAGAGGTATGAGCTACAAGGTAACCCGTGTAGCCAGCAACACCAGTATTGATATTACTCCTGCTTACAGAGGATCAACAAAGGCTAGAGTACAAGCAACTAAAACCATTGATGAGAAATACGCTCAATATGAATGGAGTGTTGACAAGTGTGATGGAACAGGACGTCATGGATTTAATCTAGACATCCACAAGATGCAGATGGCCTACATCGACTTTAGCTGGTACGGTGCTGGTAAGATCCGTTTTGGATTTAAAGGCATCGACGGTCACGTGATTTATGTACACGAGATCATCAACAATAACCATCAAACTGAAGCTTATCTACGTTCTGGTAACATACCAGCACGTTATGAGATCAGAAACGGTGATGCCCCAACTTATGCACCAAGCTTGTATCACTGGGGTGCTTCGATGATCATGGACGGTGTGTTCGAAGACGACAAAGCTTACTTGTTCTCAGTAGCTTCTGGTTCAGGCGGCTCAGACACTATTAGTATTCCAACTAGCCGTGTAGGAACACCTTGTCCTGTATTGAGTCTACGTCTAGCACCTAGCGTTGACACAAACTTAGTAGGAGCACTAGGAGAAAGAGATCTTATTAACCGAATGATTCTAGTGTTACAACAGGTTGGTATCGTTATTACATACGCAACAGCTGGTAAGACAACACCTGCTTCTATTAGACTTGTTCTAAACGGTAGCTTGTCACAACAAGCATACTTCTCGTCCTACGGTGCTCCATCGTTGACACAGATCATTAAACATACTGGTCAAGTTAACGATACTATCACAGGCGGATTGACGATTTATGAATTCCGTTGTACAGGTAACAACAGTACTGCACAAGATTTGAGCTCTCTAGCAGAATTGGGTAACAGTATTACAGGTGGCGATTATGTATATCCAAACGGACCAGACATTATTACAATGTGCGTGGTTCCGACAGAAACTACAGATCCAACACTGGTTACTGCACGTATTACCTGGACAGAATCTCAGGCTTAATCCGAAAGGCACCAAAAACCCCACTACACGGTGGGGTTTTTTTTTGAATTAGAAACTGCTAAATATTAGATAGGACTATAATAAAATGGCCGGAAAAGACATTGTTGCAACCAGATTGCGTTTATCAGAACCTGCTTCTAAATTAATTAGGCAGGGATCTAGAGGTGAAGTAACTTACGATTTTGAGTTTAACACTCTGCGACTTTATAATCAGGATCAACCGGGCGGATATACTCTGCTAAGATCTGATCTAAGCAATTTACCTACAAATATTACATTAGGAACAGTTAATGTTACTGGCAACATTTCTGCTAACGTGGTTATTCCACAAGGCGGACAATTAACTGTTAATAATGCTAGCGGAGTGGCAGGTACTATTAACGATACTCCACTTTCTTTTGAGATTAAATCCACAACTAATGTAACCAGAGTGGCTGTAAGAAATTCAGCTAATACAGCTAAAGTGTATGTTTACGAAAACGGAACACTGAGTTTAGAATCTAACAGCTCAACATCAATTACTGCTAATGGTATTAATTTAACATCGAGTGGTGCTCTTACATTAACTGCACCAGAAAAAATCGTCGTGCAAGGTGTTAGTATAGAAGGAACAGAATTAAACACAACAGATTCTAGCGAACTTAGAGTTTTATCCGAAATGCATCATTTTGGTAAAGTTCGCTTTGAAGATGAATTGATCATTCATAACACAATAGTACCTCAGTTATCTAATATTAACATTGGTACAACCTTAAAAAGATTTAACAATTTGTATCTAGGATCTACAGGATCCGTACAAATTGGATCACTGACACTAACTCGTGAATCGGGTACAGGTCAATTAGTTTCATCAGATGGATTCCATGCAGCTGATACCAGCGATTTAAGACATTTAAATTTAAGCGGTGTCTTTAACATTCGCGAAGATAACTATGACGGCAGTACATTCCCGGCACAGGTAACTATTACAACATCAAGTAGTGCATATACTGGTGGCGCAGGTCAAACTGTGTATTCTAACAACGCCACACCAGTGAGCGGAGTAAAATACGGTATAGTACCAGATACTAACAAAGGATATACTTTAGGTAACCCTAATCGTCTTTGGGATAAATTATATTCTAGACAGATTAATTTTGATGACGGCACAACAATGACTACAGCACCAGAAACTAACCCACTGGTAGCTACCAAAGTATATTCAACAAGGAAAAGCCTAGCACTCAGCATTGCGTTGGGTAGTTAATGGAGAAATAAATGGCAAAAAGAAAAATAGACAGTTACATATTTGCACCAGGAACATCGACAAATTCTAATGCATACCCTAATGCTTATGCTTTATTATTAGCAAACAGAAGTTATCTCCTAGCAGAGTCAACTGCCTACATACAGAATCAAATTTCTAATAATGTTCCTGCTTTTGTAGGATTTAATTATGATCCAGTGAAGTGCCAAAGAGACACTGGATATGTGATTGATGCATATCTTAATGATCTACGTTACGGCGGTAACAGGCAGACTAGAGAAGTAGTATCTTATTATTGGGATGGTACTACTCCTCAAATCGGAGGCACAAGAGCACCAGAGATAGCAGTTTACAATTGGTTAATTGGTGTTATAAACACATACATATTAACCAAAACTCTAGCACCTTCATATCAATTTTCTGTAGTACAGACAACAACAGGTTCGGCAGCTGAGGGCGGAGCTTCTGCAAGACTTACGACACTGAATACTATCACAGTTAATGTTATTACTAATGGACTATCTTCTTTGCCTGCATTGGTAAATGGTGTAGGAACATTAAAGATCCCAGAAAAGATCGATCTCGAAAATTTCTTATTGATCTCTAATGTAACAAAAAATGCTATCATGTATGATTTCACTGATCCTACAGTGGGAATTACGGTTGATATCAAAGCATCTAAAGATGAAAATTTTCCTACTGCTTTACAAGGTAACGATGGATTTACAGTTGTACATTTTGTAACAGATACTTCGACCTATTCTTCGGACGACGAGATACAGATATTTGTAGAGAATAAAGAACAGATCACAAGACCTTGGAATTTTGGTACAGATGCGATCGAACGTATGCGTGTAGCTGCTCCACAGGCTATGATTGACGCTGACTTTGAATATGGATTACAGCCGACTAAGTGGCAGGCTATTACATCAAACAGAGGATATCCATCTACATTTGAAATTCCAGGTAGCGATTTAATTGTTACCGATGTTAGAACAGACGCTTCAACAGGATCTAATAATATTGGACCTAGTCTAATCACCGTTACAACCAGCTCCCCTCACTTTTTGATTGCGGGCCAACCTATTACCATTAAAGCATTAGCATCAACTGTTTTAGGTTTTAGTCGAGCTGAAGGTACTTTTATTGTTAACACAGTACCTACTGCAACAAGCTTTACATATTATGCAAAATCTAAAGTAGGAACAGTTGATCAGGAAGTTGTAGCAACATCATACACTCAGCTAAGACGTGCAGGTTTTTACACTGGTGCTAGCTTAGGATCGGCTGCATTTACGGTTGATAGTCCCGGCAGCAGTGGTACAATCACTGCCAGTTTAAATGTTCCATCGGGAGCCAGCATTATTCCGTTTACTGGCACAGCGCCTCCCGTTAATGCTCCTATTACTTCGGCAACGAATATTACTGCTGGTACTCAGTTTACATCTATATTAGGAAGTGGCGGCACAGTAACTACTAAAACTATCGCAGAAAATAGCCAGATAGGTGATAATAGTATTACAATAGATAATGTTACCAATGTTCAAACTGGTCTAGTGGTTAACAACGGAACAGGATCTTCCGCAGCAGTTACTAGCGTGGTGGGAAATGTTGTGACACTTAATTCACCGATCACTGCATTTAGACAAGGTATTAGCGGAACATATACTGGAATTTCTGGTACCAGCATAGGTACTCTAGGAACAGGATTAAGCCTTAACTTGTATAATTCTGCTGGAACGTATTCACTATTAACTTTTAATAATCAAGGAACAGGTTATTCTGTTAACGATGTATTGGAGATTTCCGGTACTTCTGTTAATGTGTATGAAACTACTCAGTTGTTAATGCACTTTGACGGCGGTAATAATTCTACAGTATTCTTAGATGAGACTGGAAAAACTTTTACATTATTCGGAAATGCTGTAGTATCTACTACTCAGAGCGTTTTTGGGGGTTCTAGTTTTAGAGTTAATAATACTCTAGGAGCAACACCGGCCGCCGGTTATATTACTACTGCTACAACAAATAAATTACGATTAGGTATTAGTGATTACACCATTGAATTTAGAATAAGAATAACTACCGGTGGAAATGATCAGGCTATTTTAGATTTTAGATCACAGGCAGTCGATAACGCTTTATTAATTGGATTAACAAATTCTAACGCGGTATATGTATATTCTAACGGTGCAATAGTTGCCCAAGGTGGCTCTGCTCTAGCCCTAAATACTTGGTATCATGTAGCAGTAAGCAGAGCCAACGGTGACATTACTATTGCGCTTAATGGAGCTAACGACAATTTAGCTGGCCCATATACTGATACAAACAATTATAATATAGATGTTCCTTTAAGAATTGGTGCCGATTACAGCGGACAGTATGGTGCCGCAGCATTCGTAGACGAAGTCAGAATTACCTTAGGTGTAACTAGATATCCAACATATCCGTTTACAATTCCAGCAAGTGCGTTTGGCCCAGATTCAGTTGGTACTACCAGCAATGGTGCTATCATCAGAGTAACCGGAATAGGCCCATCTGGAGAAGTTGCTACTATACAGACATTGAATACTGGCACCGCACCAGGAAATAGTGGTCAAGAATACTATTACCTAAGTCCAACCCCGATACCTGGTCAAGGTTCAGGTGCGGTCTTTACAGTTAGAAGACAATCAGGAACATATTCTGTAGTAGCAGTAACTACTCCAGGTACTAATTATCAATCAAACAATAAAATACGAGTGTTAGGTACTGCTCTAGGAGGAGCAACCCCGGCGAACGATTTAGTCATTGAAGTTGGAGTAGTTCTAGGTACAGGAGTTTCTACTGCTAGTGCATTTAGCGGAACAGCATCAACCACAGGCACTTCTTTAGCATTTTTATCGTCGGTGTCATTGAATGCCGTAACAACTGGTGCTATTACCAGTGGGGCAACGATCACTTACGGTTCTCTAGCAAGAATACTAGTAAGTCTAGGATCAGCTCACGGGTTATTGCCAGGAAACGCTATTTCTACAGTTATTACATCCGCCGGAACAAATCATCAATTAGCAGCCGGACCTTTCTTTGTTGAAGAAGTGCCTAATCCTCAGACATTGAAATATAGTTGTAGAACTACCGGTACAGTTCAGGCTGGTTTAACTGGAATACTTTATCCTAGATCAGACGGATTCTTCGTACATAGACCTTACGACGGTGGTGTTCAATTAGGTACCGGTGGCCCACAACACGGCGCACAGGCGATTCGTATGAGTAAAAAATACATACGTTACCAGTCTGGTAAGGGAGCTATGTATAACACTGGTGCATTATTTGCTCCGAGCTATGATCTAAGATCCGCAACGGCTAGTGGATTAACAATAGGAAGTACTATAACATTTGTAGTAGATGATAATGATCACGGATTACAAGTTGGCGCTATAATTAATGTAACAGGAATAGTGAGTTTAGGATATAATGGAACATATACAGTTTCAGAAATTATAGATGAAAGAACTTTTAGAGTTATTACTTCTACAACCTTAAGAACTACTAGCGCAGTGTTGGGAGCTCAAAGTCAGATTTCTTGTAAATTCTGGCACGGATCAGTTGTTCGTTCTGGACCGTTTGACGATCAAAATGGTATTTTCTTTGAATATGACGGAACCCAGCTAGCAGTTGTTAAAAGGTCTAGCACTTTCCAGTTAGCAGGTACTGCTTCTATAAATGTAGATTCGAACTCATTGATCGGAACCAATACTCGTTTTCTAGATCAACTAAAAGTTGGTGATAGAATCGTTATTAAAGGAATGACTCACGTAGTTAGCCAGGTTAATAGTCAGACCAACATAGCGGTTACTCCTGATTACAGGGGAACATCAAATGCTGTTAATGCCAAAATCTGTCTAACACAAGATCTTAAGATCCCTCAGAGTCAATGGAATCTTGATCGTTGTGACGGAACTGGTCCTAGCAGATATGTCGTAGATGTTACAAAAATGCAGATGATCGGCATACAGTTTAGCTGGTATGGTGCTGGTTTTATTGATTGGATGTTTAGAGGTCCAAAAGGAGACTACGTATTCTGCCATAGACTAAAAGGCAACAACGTTAATACTGAAGCATATATGCGTACTGGTAACTTGCCTGTACGTTATGAAGTTCTTAATGAAGGTGCTAGAACTAGATTAGCCAGTGCAATGACTAACAGTCAAACTACTATGTCATTAGAAGATGGATCATTCTTCCCTAATGTTGGAACTGTGTATTGTGAAAACGAATTGATTAGTTATAGTGCTAAATCTGGAAATACACTTACAGGGTTAGTTAGATCGGCTAGCTTAACTAACTTTGCAGCAGGTGCTCAAAGATCTTATACAGCAGGTCCGGCTGCTACTCACGCTGTAAATTCGGGAGTTATTTTAGCATCAGTTACTAACAGTCCACTGATTAGCCACTGGGGTAGTGCTTACCTAATTGACGGTGGATTTGATAGCGATCGTGGATATCTGTTTAACTATCAGTTAACATCTTTCAGTGCTACAACCGCTAAACAGTGTGCATTCCTTATTAGGTTAGCTCCTAGTGTTTCTAATGCAGTGCCGGGAGATTTAGGTGAACGTGAATTACTTAATCGTTCTCAGTTATTGCTAAAATCAATTGAGGTTATTGGCGGTACTAGCGGCCAGACAATTGTTGTTGAAGGTGTATTAAATCCACAAAATTACCCAACTAACAGTGCGGTATTTACAGGTTCAATCAGCGGAACAACATTAACTGTAACAGCAATGAACAGTGGTGTTATCGTTGTAGGTCAAACATTAACTGGTGGCGGCAGCCCTTCTATTACCCCAACATTGACAATAACAGCATTGGGTACTGGATCGGGTGGAGTCGGAACATATACTGTTTCGTCTAGCCAAACAGTTGGTATTGGAACAATATTTGCAAGTCCATCAACTGTAAACTGGTTTGCCCTGAACAACGCAGCGCAAGGTGGTCTACCGTCGTTCTGTCAAATCGCATTGGGATCTGATACAAGTTTTGAAGGTGCTGGAACTACTGTTACCGCAGCATTAACGAGTAACTTGCAAAGTGGTAGAACTACAGCTCAGTTCTCTAATGCATCGGTGGCAGCTGTACAGGTTGGTTGGACAGCAACATCGGCTGCAAGCATACCATCTGGTACTGCGGTAACTAGAGTTCAGATCGATACTCCAACTTCGGGCACCACATCTATCACACTTAGCAAAGCGGCAACTGGCACCATAACATCGACTACAAACTTTTCATTTAGTGCTCCGGGATATGCGAACCCAGGTGAACAGGTATTTGCGTTCGCTGCTAACACAGGTGACCGTCAGATTCTAGAATTATCAGATTTGAAAGAATTAACTAACTCTGCGGTTGGTGGTAGAGGAGCGTTCCCGAATGGTCCAGACGTATTGGCTATTAATGCTTTCGTCACTAGCGGTGCAGCAAACACTGTGTCGTTGTTGCTACGTTGGTCAGAAGCTCAAGCTTGATTACAGAGAGATTCGAGTTGGTATCGAATCTCTCTTAATTTATGTCCATGTTCCTGGTGTTGTGGCATAAAGACCTTTATGTCACCGATGACCACGTTATGGAAGAAATAATCTAGTTCTTTAGCCTGTGCTAAGAATTGATTATAAAGAGATTCTGCTTTATCTTTTATATTTTCGTCTGTACATTCTTGTATAAATTTTTTATACTTTTCACAGTCTCTTTCAAATAGTTTATTTCTAGAAATACTAGTCGACATAATTCCTACTCATTACTAATATAGTTTCAATTTTACTTCTGATTAAAGAATTATTTAAGGTTGTTTTTAATCCCGTGTGTAGATTTTTAGGTAAATCGTCTAAGTCAGCCCAACATATAGTATTAATTTTAGTAGTCAAAAATTCACAGTCTACTAAGCAGATGTAAGTACTGTATTCGAACCCTCGATCTTCACTCAAATAAAGTTCGATTGGTATTATCCTACCTTCGCTGCCCTTAAAGCTAACTATCAATTCTTTTGCATCATCAAGTAAATTTGATTGATGTTCAAATGTAGGAACAGTCCACTTTAGATTTTCGTGGATTAGCAGTATTCTTTGGGTTTGACTAGAAAGAAAAAGTATACCTGCACGTTTTTGCATGTAGATACTTATTAAGGATTCATAACAAAGCGCCAGTATCCGGCAGTGTATTCGCCTTCAAAACTCTTAAGCCACTGTTCCCCGTCCCACTTATACTGTATTCCAGTTGTAAGATTTTGAACATAAACCGGAGGAGTTAAATTATTACCTTGACTATTAAAGATTATAGTCCAGGAACTGCCATTCCATTCGATAATATCATTAGCGTTCGCACGTAGATTACCCCAGGCATATACTCCTGGCAACAAACTTTCGCCAGCGCCTGTCGGGACTCCATCTTGATCACTATCATAAAATCCTACTGAGGGATTAATATCTTCTAAGATTAAAAATCTCGTACCCACAGCCGATCCTCTCGGATTAAATTTAATAGGATCGATAATAGCATCGATTGTAGTTCTTCCTGAAATAATAGTGTTAGATGGTTTATCTTCTATGGTCACAAGTAGATAGGTACTGTCAACTTCATTGATAACAAACGTTCCTCTTAATTCGTTACCGTTAGGTTGTAGGAAGAAGATCTGGCTAATTCCTGGTTGATAGGCTTCGTGTTGATCTAGGATTAGATGCCAATCTAGCCTATCTCCCATGCGTTGAGGAACATCTAATCCTAAATTCTTAACTGCTTCGTGAGCATCTAATAAACTCAAATCATAATCATTAGATTGTCCATTGTTGCTTTTGAGTAACAATACACCAAAATTACTAGGTGTGGTGATAACTTTAGAGTTAGGGTTACCGTTATACACAAGATTGTTAATGTTAATAACATCTCCATCCTCACTGAAGATATTCATTATAACACTCTTTACAACACCTAATTGTTTTACTTTTGCAGGGGGAGTGATGTATATAGGCATAGAACAATCTATAGAGCAAATATCAATATCGTTTTCTGTACCTTGAGGAATAGTTCTGCTTGAAAAAATTATGCTGTTTAGATCAACAACACTAAGGCTAGTCCAATCTATGTAGTTGTCTGTGGTTTGTATTTCTAAACTAGGATTAAACAACACTAACATTTGTTCTAACAACTGTAATTTTTGATCAGTATTCGAAGTCCAAATATCTGCCTTCATTGATAGTTTGTAAGGAGTTGGCATTAATCGTTCAATGGTATAGTTTGCTCCTTGAGAATTTCCGTAAATAGGATCTCCATTATTATCGAAACTATCATACTGCCTTTCTCGCAAATTCATCTTACTGACAAAACTAGCATCTGCTAGTCTTGACGTATCGAGTTCTAAATTACTGATGTAGCAGCTTATTCTCGGCACCGATGGCATCTTATTTTCTGAATTATCTTTGATTATCGACGCAACTGATCTAGATAAATCCCCGTACATTACAGGAACGTGGCGCAGCTCTCCATCGCCGGATTTATATTTGAAACCGATGAAAATACGCATAAACTGTGTTACGTATCTTCTTATTTGCCCGTCGTAAAAGAAATCCATTAATTATCTGCCTTTGGTCTTAGTGCTTTGCTCAAGCTTTGTTTTTCATTGATTTGTTTACCATTGATCGTGTTTACTGTTGTGTTATTAATAAATGTTGATCGTTGATTAGTTCTTGTAGGTTTGCCCTCAAAGCGTTCTCCTGACACTACATCAGATGGTCCTAAGTTACTCATCGTAGTTCTTACACTATCTTCTACCTTGATCCAAATAGAGCCATTATATCGGAACAATCTATTAGGAAGATAATCTGTTCGTAAACAATAATCACCCGGTTGTGCAGTTAACGGAAATGAAATTCCACTAGTAAATGGAGCACCATTGGGCGGAAAATCATTTCCAATCAGGTACCCATCATAACCTTGTTTTACTGCATTTTCTATAACAACACTGGCATCTAATGTACTTGATGAAGCATCTATAGTTTCGGCATCAGCAGTCAGCAGTTCGGGTCTACCGTCATCTCCAGTTTGCAATGTATAGAATTGAACAGTTTCATATCCGCTCAAAGGAGCATCCGCCTCAGCCTGATCTAAAACAGCTTTAGTGATCTGCATTTCTTTTTCGTAAGTAGACATAATGTCTCGAAGAGATTGAGTACTTCCCTCTTCGGCTGCACCATCTAAAATCTGTTTAAATTCTTGGCTGTCTACTAACGGTGTGCATTTTGCTCTGTATAAGTGAGGATACCATGTTGCCGAAAATCCTTCAGCAGCTCTAGTTACATCTTGAATTACATAAAATCTCTTGAGAGCAAATTTAAAATCATTTAATGCATTGTAATCTTTTAAGTGTGGTAATTCAATAACATCACCACTCATAAGTTTTCTACCTATTTTTTCTACAGTATCGTTGATATGAAAAGTTATAAAAATCGTGTCGTTCTGCAAAAATAAACCAAATTGACTTAGATTAAAATCTAAATCTTGTATGTTATAAACACCCCTTAACACATACACATCGGGAGAATATTTGCGATCTCTATTTTCTAAAAACAGTAGATCTTGTATTTGAGTTTCTGTAGTATTTCCACCGTAATTTGGTATAGTGGGAGAATTTTCTCCCGCTGGAACGGCGCCCGGCCCTAAATACTTGTGTACAAAAACGTCAGTACCGCCCACCTGGAACATTTCCCAGATAGTTTTATCGAAAAATTTATAGTCGTTACCGCGTTCGGGGCGATATAATGAAAGTCTTGGCATAGTTATATATTTACCGCTACGATAAATACTTGTATGAGCCAAATTGATCAAGACAAACAAGCGGTCTACGACTATTGCAAAGCCATGCTGGGCGACGGCATGATCGATATAGAATTGGACCCAATCCATTATGAAACAGCACTTAGTCGTGCTCTAGCGGTTTTCCGTCAACGCAGCGATAATGCTGTAGAGGAAAGCATGGTATTTCTTACAATGGAAACGGACAAAAACGAGTACATACTTCCAAAAGAAATACAGCAAGTAAGACAAGTTTTTCGAAGAAGCATAGGCAGCAGAAGCGGTGGTGGCGGTGGTGGCACTGTATTTGAGCCGTTTAATTTGGCATACACTAACACCTATCTTTTAAGCTCTACTAACATGGGCGGACTTGCAACATATGATCTATTTGCCCAGTATCAAGAACAAGTAGGTCGAATGTTTGGTTCTTTTATTAATTTTCACTGGATCCCTCAAAGTAGAAAATTAGTCATCCAGCAGCGTCCTAGGAGTAATGAAGAAATAATGCTATGGGTGTATAACACCAGACCTGATAGTGCTATAATACAAGACACTTACTCCGGACAATGGATCAAAGATTATGCACTGGCTAACTGTAAAATGATGCTAGGGCAAGCTCGTGAAAAGTTTGGTCAGATCGCTGGCCCACAAGGCGGAACACAATTGAACGGTGCTAGTTTAAAACAAGAAGCACAAGCTGACCTCGAACGGCTGACCTTAGAGTTGGTAAATCTAGTTCCTGGCGGTATTGGTTATACATTCATTATCGGTTAATTCAGGTTTGACCTAACACAAATTTTTCTAGTATACTTACACTATCACTGGAGAATTTATGATCATAGGTATTTGCGGATTTATTGGCAGCGGCAAAGACACAGTTGCCGACTATCTGGTTAACTTCCACGGATTTCGTAGAGAAAGCTTCGCTAACACATTAAAAGACGCGGTTGCAGCCGTTTTTGGTTGGGACCGCGTTCTCTTAGAAGGACGTACAAAAGAAGCTCGAGAGTGGCGAGAGCAAAAAGATGAATGGTGGAGCAATCGACTAGGCCGTGATATAACTCCTCGTTGGGTGTTACAATACTGGGGCACCGAAGTGTGCCGCAGAGGATTCCACGACGATATTTGGATTGCTAGTTTAGAGAATAAACTACGTAATAGCAAAGACGATGTGGTAATTTCAGACTGCCGCTTTCCTAATGAAATTTCTGCTATCAAAAAAGCCAACGGAAAAGTAGTGCGAGTTATTCGAGGTGCAGAACCCGAGTGGTATCAGGATGCAGTTAATGTAAATGCTGGTCCTACTGGTAACATGGCCTGGGCATTGAGCAAAGACAAGCTTAATAAATTAGGCATTCACGCTAGCGAAACATCCTGGGTAGGAACTAAATTTGATCACATGCTAGACAATAATTCTACGATTGACGATCTGTTTAGGCAGGTTAGAAATCTGGTACAAGATCCCCTTGACGCCAGTGAATCCCCTCTTTATGTAACAGTCTCTGACAGTTTGCACATACAGTCTTAAGATTACTATAACGACAGTTGTTAAGATCCCCGTCCACATGAAATACCGCAAATACTTCAGGATGGGGACTCTTAAACCCGCACTTATCACACTGGGTTTTTTTCTTATATCCAGCCCGCATCCATCTAGGTGTTGATACTTCTCCTTTATAAAGGCACTTTTCACAGAGCCTTCTATAAAAGGTCTTTCCATTTTTTCTATAATTAACGGCTGCTGGTCGCATACCGCACTTACAAAGCGGTCTCATGCAAATATTTACACCTTTTTGGCCCCTTTTAATCTAGTTCAAACAATGCATTTTTTCAAAATGCCGCTAAATATTATGAGTAGATTAATACCGGGAGATTTATCAGATGGCAACATTAAATTCACCAGGCGTAGACGTAAGCGTAATTGACGAGAGTTTTTACACACCGGCTGAGCCAGGAACAGTTCCACTCATTGTAGTGGCTACCTCACAGAATAAGAAAAACGGTGCTGGCACAGGCACAGCATCGGGAACGACCAAAGCTAACGCAGGTAAAGCAATCAAAATTACTAGCCAAAGAGACCTTGTTGATCTCTACGGTGTACCGTTTTTTGAGAAGACAGTTAGCGGAACTCCAATTCACGGAAGTGAAAGAAATGAGTTCGGTTTATTAGCAGCATACAGCTTGTTAGGTGTATCAAACGCAGCATTTATTGTAAGAGCTGACGTAGACCTAGCACAATTAGAAGGCACAACAACAGCCCCGGGAGCGAATCCAAGTAACGGCGACTGGTGGTTAGATACAAAGAATTCTTTATTTGGTGTGTTTGAATGGAACGGATCAGCTGCATCGACAGTTGGCGGTCAGAAATTTACAAACAAGATTCCTCGTGTTTTAACATCAGATGACGCTATCAATGTATCAAACGGAGTACCAAAAGATTCATTTGGCACTATCGGAGAATATGCAGTAGTTGTAGAAACTACAGATGCTTATTCTTCAACTAAAGAACCGGGTAGAATCTATTACAAGAGAGACACAGCTACGCTAGGCGTATCTGGCGCTTGGGTATTATTAGGTTCAAACGATTGGTATCGTTCACATCCTACCGTTAAAGGTACTGTTCAATCTCCAACAATTACCGCAACCAACACATTCTATATCAATGGAACAATGATCACAGCCAGCGGCACAACTGCTACTTCGTTAGTTTCTGATATTAATACTGTTATGAATGCACAAGGTGTTTATGCAGTTCGTGTGAGTGATAGGATTTATCTATATCAAAATGCAGATATTGATTCAGCAGCAGTAGATTCATCAAAGAGCAATGCTATTGTTATCACAGCAGGCACAGGACCGATCTTAACTAATATCGGTATTCCAGCAGGAACATATTATGGACCAGAATTACAAATGAGTCCACATTACACTGTTCCTGAGTTCAAGTCAGACGATACTACTCCGCGCCCAACAGGGTCTGTATGGGTTAAGACTACTGATGCAAATCTAGGAGCTAAGTGGAGCTTGAAGCGTTGGAACGGAACTACTCTGTTATGGGAATTAGTCGATGCTCCGTTGTATTCTAGCACACACTCTGCACTATATGGATTAGATCGTACAGGTGGCGGAAAGAACATTGCACAAAATAAAGCATTTGTTCAGTACAACTATTCAGAAGATATTGGTTACGATTCTACTCCACAGACTGCAACATTCAGAATCTGGAGAAGAAAGTCAACAAGCTCTACAGTGATTACTTCTGAGCCAATTACAGCTTCTACATTTACCGCAGGTTCTAATAATTTTAAAATGAGAGAAAGTAAGTCAGGTGCATCTGTTCTTAGTTCTCCGGCTGTACAGAGCGGAGATAGCTCATTGGTAACTTTTAGTCCAACTGGTGCTGTAGCTGATGCTGACAGATTAGCAAGTGCTATTAATGCTAGAGGCTACACTAACGTTGAAGCTAGCGTTACTACTGACAATAGAGTTGTTATTACTCACAAACTAGGCGGCGACATTAGATTTACTGACGGATTAAACAGCCCGTTAGGTGCAATCTTTACAGCGTTTAATCTAAACACACTAGAAGGCACCGCAAATCTTTATGATATGCCAGCGGGAGATGGTGGAACTTTCTTAGCTACTAATTGGATTCCATTAGCTGCAACAGATGTTAACTGGTCTGCTAAGTCTAGTGCTCCTAAGAACGAACCAGATGATGGACAACTATGGTACAATCCTTCTTTCAGTGATGTAGATATCATGGTCCATAATGGAACATTCTGGAAGGGTTATAGAAACGTATATCCTAACACAAATCCAACCGGTCCAATTGTTGCTGCAACAGCACCAACAACACAAACTGATGGTACTGCATTAGTTGATAAAGATCTTTGGATTAGCACTGCTGATACAGAGAACTTCCCAACAATTTACAAGTACGACGATAATAACAAGAAGTGGGTGTTAGTTGATAAGACTGATAATACTTCAGAAGAAGGCGTACTGTTTGCTGATGCACGTTATGGTTCCGACGGTACTACAGGAAATACAGCAGCATCGATTGAAACATTGACACAAAATGATTTCTTAGATCCAGATGCTCCAGATCCTGCTAACTATCCGAGAGGAATCCTGTTATACAATACAAGACGTAGCAGCGGCAATGTTAAGAAATATAGAAACAGCTATGTTGATACTACAGCATTGAATACTAGATACAATGGTACTAATGGTATTGCTAGTACAATCGGCGACGGCCAGTCAATGGCATTATATGCAACTGATCGTTGGGTAACTGCAAGCGGTAACCAGGATGACGGTTCCGGTACATTTGGCCGCAGAGCACAACGTCAAGTTGTAATCCAAGCGATGAAGAGTGTAGTAGACACTAGCCAAGAAATCCGTGACGAAGAACGTCGTAACTTTAACTTAATTGCTTGCCCAGGTTATCCAGAGCTATTGAGCAACTTAGTTAACTTGAATATCGATCGTGGTATTACAGCGTTCGTTATTGGCGACTCACCGCTAAGATTAAAGAGCGATGCAACAACATTAACTAACTGGGGTACAAATGCCAACGGTGCATTAGATAACGGCGATACCGGAATCGTAACATACGACGAATATACCGCAGTGTTCTATCCAAATGGATTTACAACTGACTTAGGCGGTGTTAACGCAGTTGTTCCGGCAAGTCACATGATGCTAAGAACTTTTGCATTGAGTGATCAGGTTAGCTATCCTTGGTTTGCACCAGCAGGTACAAGAAGGGGTGCTATAACAAACGCAACAGCGGTAGGTTATATTGATGCATCAACAAACGAGTTCCAGCAAGTGGCATTGAATGAAGGTCAAAGAGATACTTTGTATAACATCAAAGTAAATCCGATCGCATTCTTTAACGGTGTTGGTCACGTAAACTACGGTCAGAAGACTCGTGCTAAAAACTCTAGTGCATTAGATCGTATTAATGTAGCACGTTTAGTTGTTTACTTAAGAAGTCAACTTTCTAAACTAGCAAGACCGTTCGTGTTTGAACCAAACGATAAAATCACTAGAGACGAGATTAAACAAGCTTGCGATAGCCTGTTACTCGAACTAGTAGGTTTACGAGCAATTTATGACTTCTCTGTTGTATGTGATACAAGCAACAACACACCAGCAAGAATTGATCGTAACGAGTTGTATGTAGATATTGCGATTGAACCAGTGAAGGCCATTGAGTTTATCTACATTCCACTACGTATTAAGAATACAGGGGAGATTTAATAAATGGCAATTACCTCATTAAACAAATATACAGTACCTTTAGCTAGTAACCAGTCTAGCACCACACAAGGTCTGTTAATGCCAAAACTAAAGTATCGCTTTAGAGTGATACTACAAGGTTTTGGTGCTAATGGTTCAATTTCAACAGAATTGACCAAGCAGGTATCAGATGTAACAAGACCAAAAGTGTCTTTTGAAGAGATCGAAGTTCCTGTGTACAACAGCAAGGTATTCCTTGCAGGTAAGTACACCTGGGAACAAATGACTCTAACACTACGCGATGATGCTAGCGGAAACGTGCAGCGTTTAGTCGGTGAACAGATTCAGAAACAATTCGATTTCATGGAGCAAGCATCAGCACGTTCTGGTATTGACTATAAGTTCACTACTAAGATTGAAGTACTAGACGGCGGCAACGGTGCTAATCAACCAAGCATTTTAGAAACTTATGAGTGCTACGGTTGTTTCATTCAAAATGCAGACTACGGCGACTTGAACTACGGTACTAATGAACCAGCTACAGTGGCTCTAACAATCCGCTTTGATAATGCTATCCAATACAAAGGTGGCTCAATTGATGGAATTGGTCGTTCTATTGGTGCAAGAGTTGCTGCTGCCGCAGGCGGTACCGGTGGTGGTGCTGCAACAGTCGGTTAATAGTTTTATTACTATCAAAAAAGCCCAGATTAACCTGGGCTTTTTTATTGGATAAATATTTGTATGGCAGATAAATTCACTCGTTTCCTCGGCGAAGTATTAGGCGGTGCTCTTGCTCCTAAGGGCAACATGGCCAATTGGCAACACGCCACACGATTGTTTGTTGATAACAATTATGCTTTCGCTCCTAGAACCAAGTTCATGTACTATGTGTACTTTGAATTGGATGCATCCGTAGCAGGAGCTACCCAGTTTAAAGCTAGACACGGAGACATGGTAGGCATGTTGGTCAAAAGTTTAGACTTACCTAAGTATACTTTTGAACATATAGTTAAGAATCAGTATAATAAAAAGAAAATTTGTTATAAAGATATTAAGTACGATCCCGTGAACATAGCGTTTCACGATGATAATACTGGCGTAGTAAATGCTTTGTGGGCATTATACTATGGAACTTACGTAGCAGATAGACACTTAGACAAGATAGCATTTGCAACTAATGAATTATATTCTTCCGGTAAGGGTTATGCATATGGATTTGATACTGGACGTTGGGGAGATTTTATTCGTTCAGTAACGTTATATACTATGAGTCGACAACGATATAATGGTTATACTTTAGTTAATCCTAAAATTTTGTCCTGGCAACACGGAACAATGGGCAGTAGCGAAACGGGAGTAGCGGAAAGCACTATGCAACTCGGTTACGAAGCAGTTCTATATTCATCTGGTGTAGTAAAACAAGGACTGCCGGATGGATTCGGTAATAACTACTACGACAAAACACCTAGTCCTCTTACTATCGGTGGTGGAGGCACAGCCAGTATATTCGGTGAAGGTGGTACACTAGCAGGTGTTTCTACAGTATTTGGAAATATTTCTGATGGCACTGCATTTAACAGTTTTGGTGGATTTTTAAGTACAACAGTTGCGGCAATTAATACAGCAAAGAATTTCGAAGCTGCAAAAGCAAATTTTAAAAACGAAGCTCTTAACATCATAACTTCACCGGCGGCTATCGACGGAGCACTTAATGTGGTCAGCGGATTACCAGGCACATTATTTCCAAAAAATACTAATGTTACTCCGGATGTAAATGGTGCAGCTATTCCTGCATATAAAGGTGCAGACGTGCCTACAAATGTATTTTCGAATCCTGACGCAGCAGCAGGTGGAGGCTTGCCTCAGAGAACATTCCCCTCAGCAGGAGGTGAAAATCAAGGATGAGAACCAACCTACCATCACCTACAGACTATGATAGTTCCACAGGTACTAAATTATTTTTTGATAGTTATGGTCAAGCCCCGTTAGAGTTTGGAGCTAACGAAGTCAATTCAACAGTAGCATTTTTTCAAGAAAAAGGATTTGATGTCGATGCAGCATCAGTAACTGCGGCTGTTTTATTAAAACAGGCTAAGATCGACAACGTTCCTATTTTTCAAGTGCTAGATGGGATAAAAAATCTCGATCAAGTTAAGCTAAGTGCGCTAGTTACAGAAATTCTAAATAATAATAGATCTATCACTTCAACTCTAGGTTATAGAACCAAAGATGTTTCTAACGTACTGATAACCAGAAATATATTACCGTAATGGGAAGATTTGCACAGGGGATCTTCGAAATGAAGAACCCAGACAAGTACATAGGAAAAAAGAAACCACTGGCTCGCAGCAGCTGGGAATTTATCTTTATGAAAATGTTAGATGAACATCCTGGCGTAGAAAGTTGGGCCAGCGAAAGCATACAAATTCCTTATCGTGATCCATTGACTGGAAAATACACAATTTATGTTCCTGACTTTTTCGTTGTATACAACGACAAGAATGGCAAAAAACATGCCGAGGTCGTTGAGGTAAAACCAGAAAATCAAACCCTAAGAGAAAAGGTAGGCAAGCACCCTTACAATCAAGCACAGTACATAAAAAACTTAGCTAAATGGGAAGCTGCTGTATCTTGGTGTAAACAACAGGGAATACGATTTAGAGTAGTCAACGAAGGCGATATTTTTCATACAGGCTCAAAAAGACGATAAGTAATGTTATGACTAAAAAATTAGAAGATCTATTCAATTTAGCTGACAAAGAGGAAGTTCCTGAGGTTCCCGTAAAGGAACACGAGGACGTAAAAGATCTTGATAACAGCTACAAGCAAGTAGAAGAAATTACTAAAAGTCTGCCCGTTATCCCCGAGCTAGATAATTTAGATGAGAAAGAATTAGATGACTTATCTAAAAAAGCTGAGGACGCATACGATGATCTAATGGATCTAGGCATGAATGTTGAAGTGCGTTATGCTGGACGTATCTTTGAAGTAGCTGGCACAATGATGAAAAATGCTATTGATGCAAAAGCAGCAAAGATCGATAGAAAATTAAAAGCAGTTGATCTTCAACTTAAGAAGTATAAGATCGACAAAGAAAATACCGGAGAGGATGATGTGCTACAAGGGCAAGGATTTGTAATAACAGATCGAAATGAGCTCATTAAAAAACTCAGCGGAAAGGAATAAATATAGATATGAAAACATTTAAAGAATATCTAACAGAAAGCCAAAAAACCTGGTCTTTTAAGATCAAAGTTGCTGGCCCACTTCCAGAAAATTTTGAATCTACTGTCAAAGAGAGACTGGAAAAATTTGGTGTTGCTAAATTTGAAAAAGCAGCACAAACACCCATTCAAAAAAATGCTGTAGACTTTCCTCAATTATCAAATGTAGAAGTTACAGTATTTGAGGTAGAAACAAACTACCCAACTACACCTCCAGAAATACATACGATCGTAAAAGGATCTAATCTAATCAAAGAAGAATATGTGCTAGTTAGATACGCTACAGAAGAATTGGCAGCATTAGATGTTGAACCAACTTCAAAAGCACTATTATCAGATTCTAACTACTCAGAACAAGAAAAGATCAAACACAAAGATTATTTCGGGGACGAGTATAACAACAGTTTCTTAAAAGATCTTAGCAAAGCTGCTAAGGCACGTAAAAAAGAACTAGGACAAGACAAGGGAAAACCAGACGTGTTAGGTTCTGCGCTCAAAAATAAACAAGACAAATCTGGCGCAAAAAGTGCCATAGGGAGTTAAAATGGATTTTCATCAGTTGTTAGCAAGAATGAAAGAAATAAATCAACCGACTACAGAGTCTACGGTTGATGAGTGTGGGGAGCCAATGGGCATGCCTGGACCATCTGCTCCAGAGACCCCTCCTCCTACAGTTAGTATTAACATGAATGCACAAGGTGTTGAAAATATTTCTAGCCTAATGCAGTTATTAATGAAAGTTAATCCAGATCTAGGTCCAAAGGCAGGAGCAATGGCTAAGCCTGCAATGACTGATCCTGTTATTGCTATTGGTACTACAGACGACGAACAAGATTTTAGTCTAGGTAAAGACATGGATAGTGACGACGACTTAGACGGAGAAATTGATCCAGAAGGCGCAGATCAAGATGGTGGGTATGGAAATGAACCAGATGAAAAGTACGCCGATATTGATGACGTAACTAAAAATGCAGGTGGAGGAATGAATGGTCCTAAGAACCCAAAAGATCTTAGAATCAAAGATCCCTCACCGTACGAAAACGAAGCATACGCTAATGAGCCAGATGAGGAATACGAAGATCATTTAAAAATGATCAAGCATTTAGCAGGTGGCATGAATAAAGAAAAAGAAATGGTCAAACACGGTTATCAGCAAGGCGATAATCCTAAGTCCATGAAAGAGAGCGATGATCCTTTGGCACAAATTAAAAATGATCTATACGCTCGACTACAAGAATTTAAATCACGCTAATTAAGGATTGACCCCATGGGCAAAAGTCTCGACGGGGTCTTGATCAAAAAGGCCCATAAACCCCAACGTTATACAATAGAAGAAGTCCGACACTTGGAAAAGTGTATGGATCCTGTTGACGGTCCTTTGTATTTCTGCAGAAACTTTCTTAAGATACAACACCCGGTAAGAGGCGCAATTGATTTTGTACCATATGATTATCAGGAAAGATTAATAGAAGCGTACCATAATAACAAACAATGCATTGCTATGTTGCCTCGTCAGATGGGTAAGACAACATGTGCCACAGGATATCTATTATGGTATACGATGTTTGTGCCAGAAGCACAGGTTTTGATCGCTGCTCACAAGTACGAAGGTGCGCAGGATATTATGAATCGTTATCGGTATGGTTATGAAAACTTACCTGACTTTATTCGTGCTGGTGTGTATTCGTATAACAGAAACACTATTGAATATGATAACGGTGCTCGTATTCAGGCAACCACTACTACAGAAAACACAGGTCGTGGTAAATCTTTATCATTAATTTATTGTGATGAGTTTGCGTTTGTGCAACCTCCAGAGAAAGCCAAAGAATTTTGGACCGCCTTAAGTCCTACATTATCAACAGGCGGTAAATGTATAATAACTTCTACACCTAATTCAGATGAAGACCAGTTTGCTCTTATCTGGACTGAAGCTAACAAAAAGTTCGATGAATACGGCAACGAACAAAAACTAGGAACTAATGGTTTCTACAGTTACTTTGCACATTGGAGTGAGCATCCAGATAGAGATGAGGATTGGGCCAAAGTAGAAAGAGCAAAGATTGGTGAAGAACGGTTTCGCAGAGAATTTGATTGTGAATTTTTAATCTTTGATGAAACCCTAATCAACGCAGTACGTCTTGCAGAATTAAAAGGTAGTGATCCAGTATTAACAATGGGTCAAACAAGGTGGTATAAAGATATCGATCCGCGATGTACATACCTAGTAGCATTAGATCCTAGCCTTGGAACAGGCGGAGACTACGGTGCTATCCAGGTATTTGAAATGCCTAGTATGACGCAAGTAGCGGAATGGCATCACAATCTTACTCCGGTGCAAGCACAAGTAAAACACCTACGAGAGATTTGTAAGTACATACACGATCGGGGTGAAGAGTTAGGCGCTGCACCTCAAATTTACTATTCGATTGAAAACAATACTCTAGGCGAAGCTGCTTTAGTTACTATTAGAGATATTGGTGAAGAAAATATACACGGACTGTTCCTTAGCGAACCTATACGTAAAGGTCATGTTCGTAAGTTCCGTAAAGGTTTTAACACAACACATAAAACAAAGATAACTGCTTGTTCAAAATTAAAACAATTATTAGAAATGCAACAGATGAAAATCAGCTCAAAGCCTTTGATTTCGGAATTAAAAACATTCGTAGCACACGGAGTAGGATTTGGAGCAAAAACGGGAGAACACGACGATCTCGTATCTGCTTCATTATTAATTGTTAGAATGGCAAATGTGCTGGCAGATTGGGATCCAAAAATCTATGAAAAAATGACGGATAGATTAACCGAAGAGCAGTTGCCTATGCCAATTTTTATAAGTACAGGTTTTTAACTAAATATAATATGGACTCACAAAAAAGCATTAGTACAGATTTATTTTTCAAGATACGCAGCCGTTTTCAAGGACTGAAGCTGGGCGAATCCGCCGGTGCTATAACTATCAATCCAGAAGACGCAGTTTTCTTTGATTTTGACTATCTAGATGAAGAGCAAGTATTAGGGCATGTTTCTATAAGCCTAGCTGAACCAACATCTATGAAGGTGTATTTCAGCACAGGTATTGCGGAAAATATGAACCCTGTCCAAAAACAACGTTGGTATGATTTTCTTTATGAACTAAGATTATTTGCCAAGAGAAGATTAATGAGCTTTGACACAAGAGATGTGGCCAAAGACAATCTCGATAAGCGAGATTTTGAATTTTTAAGTCAATATAATAAACCAAAGCAGCCAGAGGAAAACGCTATGAATGAAAGCGCACTATACGGAACAAAGACCGTAAGCTATCAAAAATTAGAAGATACAAGACTGATCATTAAGCATAGTCAAGCACTATCAGATGACATGCAGCCGGGAGCAAGGAGCAGAAATATTTCTGCACTTTTTGTCGAAAATTCAGAAGGCGAACGATTTAAATATCCTTTCATTCATTTAGCTGGTGCAAGAGCAATGCAACGACATGTAGCAAACGGTGGCGCACCGTACGATGCTATTGGAGAAAGTATTATTAAGATGAGCGAAGAAATCGCTCAACTAAGAGGCTTTGGTAATTATGTTGTTAGAAACGATTTAATGAATTCTGATACAAATTCAATAGTAGAAAGAAGCACAGAGGCACTTAATAGATTAAGAGAACAGATCACCAAGCTGTCAAAACAGAGCCATTACGAGGCATATAGAGATTCTTTCCAGGCACAACAACCGATGGAAGTCCCACAAGATGTAGTAGAAGATTTTACAGAAAAATTTACAGTTAAAAACTTCAAAGAGGATATTAAGTCTGTATTCCCAGTGTTATATAGACTTATGAAGGAAGAATCCAAGCCCATAGGCTACGACGACATAGTCGCTTTAACAAATACACAAGAACAAAAAGTCGATGAAGAATCGGCTGTTCAAGATCCATTCGAACAGTTTGAAGATTGGGTTTTAACCTTAGGCGAAGAAGCAATAGAAGAAAACGATACAGTAGTAGTAGAAGACTCAAAAGATCCAGATCATGAGTTCGAGGAAGTTGATTTAACTGTAGAAGTTTATTGGCAAACTGAACCGGAACTTAAGATTACTAGCGTAAAATTAGGAGATTCAGAGATACTTCCAGTAGTGTATCCCGAATATATCGAGCAAATGATTGAAGCGATACAATCAGGGGACATGACTGAGCAAGGATCAGAATTTGAAATGATCGAAAACGTTGGTGTTGACTACGAATACGAAGAAGCACAAAGAGGCTCAAGAGAAAGAGGTACAGGCTTACAGCTAGAACCAGATTATCCAGAATCATACACAATTACGGCTGCTTATATTTCACAAAATGGCAAGACTGTAGAAGTTGAGTTACCACAACATACTATCGATTGGATGGAAGAAAAGTTAGCAGATGACAACGCCGGCAGCGGATATGATGATTACGATTACGATGATTATTATGATCGTAGAGGTGATTATGAAGAAGCTAGCGATCCTACACATCCAGAATATGACAAGGCCGATGATTATGATCTTCCTCCTAGCAAAAGAGGTAAAGGCACAGATCAATACAAGTTACCAGATTATGAAAAACACGATTCAAGACACAAGAGAGACTTCCAAAAACGTGCAGGCACATACAAAGATGAAAGTCTAGATCTAAAAGAAGTCGCAAGATTTATCTATAGTTTCTTTGACCGCGTCAATGAATCATTCCCTAAAGGCAATGAAGGTGTAGCCATAATGGTTGGTAAAAAATTTGGTCCACGAGCAGAAATGATTGCACGTGAAATGATCGAAAGGCTAGCACCACAGCAAGATACAGCACATATGGTAACAGATTCTGGCGATAATCAAATGCAACCAGAAACATTAGAATCTTCAGATGTTAAAGAAGGTCCAATGTGGGATAAAATTAAAGGCATCGGATCAAAAATTTCTAGCTTTGCAGACAAGCATTTAAATGATCCTAACTATGCAAATCTAGACGATCCTAAAGTACAGCCAGTAGTGGGCAAAGACGGCTATGTAACACATTACGTTAAGAATGGTAAGGTAGTACATAGAGTTCCTCCAGGCCGTAAAACTCTTAGCGGAGCCCAATCTCAAAGAGACTGGGAAGCCAGAAAAGCACAGCGTCCAGCGTCTGAATCCAGTGATGAATTGGCAAGAATCAAATCTTTATCAGGCCTATAATTTATAGAAACTAATACAAGGGCACTTAGGTGCCCTTTTATTTTGGATAAAATAAATTTAACTTTTCTGTCAACCAGTAGTCTAACCGAAACGTTATTATATTATGTTAGGAGAGAACTACTATGAAGAAGTTACTAGCAATTACGTTTGCTGGTCTGATGTCAGTGACGACAGTAAGCCAGGCAAATCCTTATCACAGGCATCATCATGGACATCACAATCGTTACGACTGGGTTGCTCCGCTTGTGATAGGAGGCGTAGTGACGTATGCACTCACGAGACCGCAACCAGTTATAGTACAACAACCTCCGGTAGTATATTATCCTAACCCGCAACCACCTGCACCATTCGGTTATCATTACGAGCAAATACTCGACGCTAACTGTCAATGTTACAGACTGGTACTTGTTTCAAACTAACCTTAAAGGAAATAAAATGAAATTAATCGCAACTCTAGTAGCATCATTGTTCGCAGTAACCGCTTTCGCAGCAGAACCTGCCAAGAAAGAAGAAAAGAAGGTAGAAGCCAAGCCAGCAGCAGCCGCACCAGCAGCATCAGCAGCCAAGGCCCCTGCCACTAAAAGTGACAAGAAGGACGCACCAAAGGCTGACGCAAAGCCAGCCACTAAGTAATCGAAACTTAGAAGACAGTGACTTTATCGTTGACGACGAAGTCACTTTTGGACGTAATCTAAGAGCTAACAAATATGGCAAAATCGTCCAGGATGATTTATCAGATTATGTGAAGTTTAGATTATGGCTAGCAAGACAATTAGCACTAGCTAAGTATCGAGAAAAATGGGCTGCATAAGCCCTTTTTCTTTGGTTAAAAAAGTCGCAAATAGTGTTGTTTTTTATTGACATTGCTAAATAAAAAACGCATAATAAACATTGTGCGATAGGCATACATTTTAAGGCAAATTATAGGAGGCAAATTAAAATGGCAACATTAGCAGAAATCCGTGCGAAACTTCAAGAAGCACAAACAAAATCCACAGGCCAGAACACTGGCGGCGACAACGCAATTTATCCCCACTGGAACATGCAAGAAGGTAAAGAAGCTATCCTTCGTTTCTTACCTGACGGTGATTCAAACAACACATTCTTCTGGGTAGAACGTGCGATGATTAAATTAGAATTTGCTGGCATCAAAGGCGAGTCAGAATCTAAGAAAACAATCGTACAAGTACCTTGTGTAGAAATGTATGGACCAAACGAAGTATGTCCAATTCTTAGCGAAGTACGTGGGTGGTTCAAGGACAAATCGTTAGAGGAAAAAGGTCGTCAATATTGGAAGAAGCGTTCATACATCTTCCAAGGCTTTGTCACTGATGATCCTTTGAAAGAAGATAGTCCACCAGAAAATCCAATCCGTAGATTTATCATTGGTCCTCAGATCTATCAGATCATCCGTGGCGCATTGATGGATCCAGAATTGGAAGAATTGCCAACAGACGCATTACGTGGAGTTGATTTCCGTATTGTAAAGACTAGCAAAGGTGGTTTTGCTGATTACTCTACTTCTAAGTGGAGCCGTCGTGAGCGTTCGCTTACTGATGTCGAACAAGCTGCTATTGAAAAATATGGTTTGTTTAATTTGAAAGATTTCTTACCTAAGAAACCAACTGATGTTGAACTTAAGGTTATTAAAGAAATGTTTGAAGCATCAGTTAATGGTGAAGCATACGATCCAACTCGTTGGAGTCAGTATTACAAGCCAGCAGGCATCGGAAGCCAAACTGGTGATCCTTTAAAACAATCTGCATCTAGAGATGATGACCATGCAGACGATGAGCCAGCATCTGCTCCAAAGGCAGCTCCTGCTCCTCAAGCATCGTCAGCAGCATCTGGTGACAGTAGCAGTCGTGCGCAAGACATCCTTGCCATGATTCGCAATCGTCAGAAACAATAATAATAAACAAAGAGTACGGGTTAATCCCGTACTCTCTTGTCAACAAAGGAGATCAACATGGCAAAATTAACAAAGTTAGCGAAAGTAAACGAACAGATCACCATTAATCGTTATGATAACGGTTGGATGGTAGAGATTGGCGGCCGCGATAAGAAAGAAGAATGGAAAAACACAAAGACAATGTGTAATACCGAGGAAGATGTTATCGCTGTAATTAAAGAGTGGAATTCAATGGAGTTAGATCAATAATGACTAAAGCATTTGATATTTCTAAATTCAGAAAGTCGATTACTAAGAGTATTGAAGGTCTTAGTATTGGCTTTAATGATCCTACTGATTGGGTCAGCACAGGCAATTATGCCCTTAACTATTTGATCAGCGGAGATTTCCATAAAGGAGTTCCGTTAGGTAAAGTAACTGTGTTTGCTGGTGAATCAGGTGCGGGTAAAAGTTATATCTGCTCTGGTAATTTGATCCGTCACGCACAAGAACAGGGCATCTATCCTATTCTAATTGATTCAGAAAATGCTCTAGATGAAGATTGGTTAAAAGCACTTGGTGTTGACACTAGTGAAGATAAACTCTTAAAATTAAACATGGCAATGATCGATGATGTTGCTAAAACAATAAATGAGTTTATGACTGAATACAAAGCAATGCCAGAAGACAATCGTCCTAAAGTGTTATTTGTTATTGATTCACTTGGTATGTTGTTAACACCTACAGATGTTAATCAATTCGAAGCAGGTGATTTGAAAGGTGACATGGGTCGTAAGCCTAAGGCATTGACAGCACTTGTTCGTAACTGTGTAAACATGTTTGGTAGCAATAATGTAGGATTGGTAGCAACTAATCACACATATGCTAGCCAGGATATGTTTGACCCAGACGATAAGATCAGCGGTGGTCAAGGTTTTATCTATGCATCAAGTATCGTTGTTGCTATGAAGAAACTAAAACTTAAAGAAGATGACGATGGCAATAAGATCTCAGAAGTACGTGGTATCCGTGCTGCTTGTAAGGTTATGAAAACACGTTATGCTAAGCCATTCGAAAGTGTACAAGTGAAGATTCCTTATGAAACAGGTATGAATCCGTATAGCGGACTGGTCGATCTGTTTGAAGCTAAAGAGATGCTCAAGAAAGAAGGTAACAGTCTTGTATATGTAACATCTGATGGTGAGATTATCAAACAATTCCGCAAAGCCTGGGAACGCAATGATAATCAAGGACTTGACAAACTAATGGCAGACGTAGGATCAAAAGATGGCGAAATTTCTAGATCTGAGATAATTAACAGTATTGAACCGGAGACTGTTGCAGAATGAAAGAAGACCTTATCGCCGATATCTGGAATTTGATGATCGAGCATATTCCAGAAAAATCTCGTAAAGACGTTGCTAGCGATTTTATCAATACTTTGTTAGATTATGGAATCAAAGATTCTACTATCGAAAGTTTGTTAGGAATCGATCCATATCTCGACGACGCTATTAGTTATTCTATAGACGGAGAAGAGATCATGGATGAGTATGATGATGACAACTATAACGAAGATGACGAATGAGTTGGTACGAAAAAGTTTCTAAAGATATCTCTTACATTCCAGATGCTGTAGCATTCTATGAAAAAGAATTGTTAGATGCAAAACTGGAATGTAAGATCTTTGGCAACATTGAAAAAGCGTCGGCAAATATGCCGGGTGTAGTAGAGAATCGTTTTAATCAATTACAAGAGATAGAAGCGATTCTTGAATACCTTAACATAGAATTACGTAGGCTAAAGAGCCAACATTTTCGCAAATATCTAGAAAACTATCAGAGGGCACTCAGTAGTAGAGATTGCGAAAAATTTGTTGACGGGGAAGCGGATGTCGTTGATTTTGAAAAGATTATTAACGAATTTGCATTACTTAGAAACAAATGGTTAGGTATTATTAAATCATTAGATCAAAAACAATGGCATCTAACTAATATCATTAAACTGCGAATAGCAGGAATGGAAGACGCAACCATTTAACAAAGGTCCCCAGGGACCTTTCTTTATAAATATCGCTATGAAAATAGTACTAGTAACAGGTGGGTTTGATCCACTTCATAGCGGCCACATCGAATACTTTAAAGCAGCAGCAAAATTAGGAGATACTCTATTAGTCGGAGTAAACTCTGATGAATGGTTGCAACGTAAAAAGGGTGCAGCATTCATGCCTTGGGCCGAACGTGCTGAAATAATACGAAATCTAAAAATGGTAAGCGGTGTAATATCGTTCAATGACGACGATAATACTGCGATTGATGCTATATTAAAAGTAAGAGAAGTTTATTTCGGAGATACTATTATCTTTGCCAACGGCGGAGATAGAACCAAAGACAACATACCTGAAATGGGGATAGCAGATCCTGATTTATTTTTTGCATTCGGAGTGGGTGGAGAAGATAAAAGGAATTCTAGCAGTTGGATACTAAATGAATGGAAATCTCCTAAAACTGTAAGACCTTGGGGATATTATCGTGTGTTACATACTGTGGGACGAAATGTAAAAGTTAAAGAATTAACAGTTGATCCTGGAAAATCTTTAAGTATGCAAAGACACAAGTATCGCACAGAATTATGGTTTGTAGCAGAGGGCGAAGCCGATACAAATTGGAATCCAGGCCATACTAAAATAAAAGAATTTAAGACTGAAGTTATTAGGGCTGGCGAATGGCATCAGTTACATAACACAACGGACGATCCATTAAAGATTATAGAAATACAATACGGCGAAGTCTGCGACGAGGAAGATATAGAAAGAAAATGAAAGACATAATTCCTATTTTTATCGGTTATGATCCGAGAGAAGCTATCGCTTATCATACATGTGCTAACAGCATTATTAGAAATTCAAGTAGGCCTGTTAGCATAGTTCCAGTAGCTCTAAATTTATTTAAAGACTATACTGAGACACATACCGACGGTAGCAATCATTTTATCTATACAAGATTCCTTGTGCCTTGGATGATGAGTTGGGCTGGACATGCTATATTCATTGATGGAGACATGATAGTTAGAGGTGACATAGCAGAATTATGGGCATTAAGAGAAACAGGTAAAGATGTCCAGGTAGTCAAACACGATTACAAAACTAAAATGCCTGTGAAATATCTTGGAGCAAAGAATGAAGACTATCCTAGAAAAAATTGGTCTAGTGTTATTTTGTGGAATTGTAATAGCTTTCCTAACAGGAAACTTACCCCTGAATTTATCCAACAATCCAGCGGCAGTTTCCTCCACCGCTTCTCGTGGTTAGACGACGAGCGCATAGGTGAATTACCTAAAGAATGGAACTGGTTGCCAGACGAATATGGTCCTAATCCCGATGCTAAGTTATTGCATTATACTTTAGGTACTCCTTGCTTTCATGAATTCGCCAACACACCAATGGGTGACGAATGGCATCGTGAACGCATATTAACTGAATATTGTCAACAAAGAAATATATGAATTGGATATTTCTAGATAACACAGAAAAATCACAATATGTAGAACTATTTGCAAAAAGTGCCGGGAAACTTATTACTCCTTACGAGAATTTTGTCTATGCGGATAGCAACGATCCGTTAGTTATCAGAGGAATTCTTAAAAATAAATTAATAAAACAATGTTGGAAAGACAATCGAACATTTTATTATTTTGATACTGGATATGTAGGCAACGACGTTTATCAATCTAATCCTAACGGTTACAAATACTGGCATAGAATAGTTAAGAACGATCTGCAACACGGAAAAATAATTCCTAGACCAGACGATCGCTGGCGAAAACTAAACAAAACAATTAAGCCCTGGAAACGATCAGGCAGCAGAATAATAATAGCTGCACCGGACGAAAAACCCTGTAAGTTCTACGGAATAGAACTAGAGCAATGGTTAACAAACTTAGTCGACGAGTTAAAAAAATATACCGATCGTTCTATTGTAGTACGTCGCCGTCCTGCTAATAGAATGGACAGAAAACAAAATATCCCTTTAGTTCAAGAATTAGAAAATGATGTTCACGCATTGATTACATTTAATAGTATTGCTGCAACTGAAGCAATAATAAATGGCATTCCCGCATTTACTCTTGCACCCACAAATGCTGCTAGTCCTGTTAGTTTACAAGATATAAGTAGTATAGAGAATCCGTACTATGCTGACCCCGAAAAAGTGTATGCTTGGGCCTGTCATCTAGCCTACGGACAATTTCATACTGAAGAATTGAAAAACGGTACGGCATTAAACATTTTATATAATGACTAGCATAGCAGTATATCACAAATCTGTCCCTAATGGTAAGAATCAAGAAAAAATTGATATCTTGAGATTCTTCTCTCTCGGAGCAAAAGTTAAAGGTGAGGCTGTGATAGACGTTGACAGTTATACTTTACAAAATCCCGAGGTTGCTGTTATACAGGGTTGGGTAGCAGATGATCAGCCATTGACTCCGCACGGAGATCTTAGAGCACGAGTTATTAAACATCAACTACAATGGAACAAATATGTCGTAGGAGTTGACAGCAATCTATTTTTGTATGCTAACACAGAAAATCCTTTACATTATCTAAGATATAGTTTCAACGGAATATTTCCAACAACTGGAATATATTGTGACGATCAACCAAATCCAGATAGATGGAAATCTATCAAACAAGATTTAAATTTAGAATTAAAAGACTATAGAACATCGGGCAATCATATATTATTGTGTATGCAGCGCAATGGCGGGTGGAGCATGCAAGGCCTTGATAATCAAGAGTGGGCTATTAAAACTATCGCAGAAATAAGAAAATATACAGATAGGCCAATAGTGGTAAGACTGCATCCAGGAGATAAAGAAACTAAAAGAATTGTTAAATCAGGTGGTCCTCTTTGTAAAATAAAATTTGATTACGGAGTTATTCTAAGCCAGAATGATAATCTTTTAGACGATCTTAAAGGGTGTTGGGCAGCAGTCAATCATAATTCTAGTCCTGTAGTAGGTGCAGCAATTGAAGGCTATCCTATCTTTGTAACTGATCCTAATAACAGTCAATGCAAAGACATAGCCAATATCAATTTAGCCTATATTGAAAAACCGAGATTACCTGATAGACAAGCCTGGGTCGAACGTATATCAATGTTCCATTGGAAGTTCGACGAACTTAAATCTGGTGAGTGTTGGGAACACATGAAGAAATATGTTAAATTGAATTATGATTGATATACAGATTTTAAAGCAAGAAGAACAGGAATGGTATCACATTTATAATAACAATTATCGTGTGACTGTAATTGATGATTGGAAAAATGTTTCTACAGATGTGCCAGTAGTTTGCACCGGTAATCTTTTGTACGATAATGTTCAGCATTGGTTAACAAAACATCAGCCTGCTGTCTACTTTGCTAGAGGTTATGTAGGCAATCATTTGTACAAACACAAAAAATTTTGGAGATATTCTATCAATGGTTGGGCTAATACCAGACTATCAAACATTCCTTATTCTAGGTGGAATGTACTAGGATTAGAAAGACATCCCTGGAAAGTTAAAGATGTAAAAAAAGTATTAATTGCTCCTAGTAAAATGACTGCAAGAATATGGACTCCGGAACTTGATACTCTGTGGCCAGAATCTATGTTAGATAAATTTCCAGGGGCAGAAGTTAGAATTAGAAGAAAAGAGCACAGACCTTGGTTAAGATGGAGCACTTTGTGGGATGACCTAGACTGGGCCGATCTTGTAGTATCCCAGAGCTCTGCCATAACAGCTGAAGCATTTTGGTATGGAAAGAAGGTCATCAGTTTAGAACCGTGTCCTACTTGGGCTGCAAAAAAATTTACTTTAGAAGACTGGCAAGATCCTAAAGAACCAGAACTCAGAGATCAATGGCACGAACATCTTGCTTGGTGTCAGTATACTGTAGATGAAATAGAATCCGGTTCAGTATTAGATCTTTTACAATTGTATTTTGGTAATTTGACTAATTATAAGTCCAAACAAAAGTATAATTTAATTAGAAATTAATTCTTTTCTAAATAGAAGACATGCTCAATATTATATTGAGTTGCCGTTTTTAAATCAAACTCAGTTTTATATTTTATATCGGGAAATTCTGAAATAATATTTAAAACTTCCGCTAATGGTAACGAAATATCAACCATGTTCTTTCCGGTATTACACCAGTTTTCATAAACTTTAATAATTTTTTCTTCTTCAAGGAATGGAGTAAAAATTGTCAACACTGCTCTCTTATTAAAACTTTTTAAAACATTTCTTAAGATAGGTCTCCACTCTTGATTATGTTCTAATACATGTCGTATGTGTATGGCATCCACAGATGTAGTGTAAGTAACTAAATCTTCAATTTTATCAACAAACACAGATTCAGATCCGTCGACCCCAACATATGTTTGATGTTCTGCTACATATTTCTTAAATCCGCCAAACCCACATCCCCAATCTTCGATAGTTAAAATATCTTTTTGATTGAGCCACTTGCTGGCTAGATCTGCTGTATGTGGGTCTGAATATATTTTTCTTTTAGTTCTGCCTTTATAATATTCATTCCATAGTCCTACTTTAGATTCTGTATTCATTTTTTTACCCTTAATAAATCTTCTATTGTGTATAATTTTTTCATAAACTTTGAAGGATCAGATAATACGCTAACCTCTAAATCTCCTTCTCTCCTTGGACCAACTTCGACATCGAAATCTGCATCATTTACTTCTTTAAATATATCAACCATTTGTCGCACACTGGTACCAACTCCGTGGCCTAAGTTTTCAATTCTATTTGTAGACTTGTCAACTCCCCTAATGACTGCGTGACATATTTCATTTACGTGCGTGTAATCTCTGATGCAAGTACCATCTTCAGTATTATAATCATCACCAAATATTGTAAATTTCCCAGAGTCAATCGCAGCTATTAGGCTAGCAAACAGTCCGTCTGGATTTGTTGGATTTATTCCGTCGGCTCCAGTAACATTGTAAAATCTAAAAATAGTAAAAGGAATTTTATGATTCTTACAATACTCAAAAACAATGTCCTCCATTGCACGTTTACTAATACCGTATGGACTACCTAGTCCTGCTGCTGCTCCGGTAGAAGCAATCACTAATCTTTTTGTTTTTATTTTATTAAGAACATTTAATGTTCCGATAGTATTAGTTTGATAGTATAGTGTTGGAGTTATAACACTTCGTCCTACAGCAACTTCTGCTGCAAGATGAATTACACAATCAAAAGTTTCTGTAATATTCCAGTCAGTATCTTCTGTAATGTTTTGTTTATAAAATTTATCCACAGGCAACAAAGGATCTTGTTTATCTAATCCGTATACAATCCAATCCCGATCTCTTTCAATCATTTGACAAAGATGACTACCGATGTATCCAGAATTACCTGTGATCAAAACCTTTTTTGCTCGGTCATTTCCCCAGAAGTTATTCTTACCTCGTACTAGAGATTTTTTTCCGTCTTCGCCAATTAAAGCACGACCCATTATATGACTATGTACTTGTATTTTTACAATTAGTGCTGTTATAGCATTGTCGGATGGTAGCCAAGTTTCTTTGTACATGTCAACTAACTTCTTTGCTGCCGCAGGAGTGATTGCATATCCTGGAGTACCTGGCATAGATCCTTGCCAATATTCTTCTGCACGTGGTTCACCGGTTGGATTGTCAAGATAATGCCAATATTTTGCTGCTTTAGTTTGATTTCCAAAAACAGTTATTAACACTTCTTCAAATTCTACGTCCTCATATGGCCTAGTAAAAATTACATCGTCCTCTAATATCATTATAGGTTCGTTTAGTTCTATGCATTTTTCCCAAAGTCTATAATGACTGTCAAAGCAGCCCATTTCACCAGGATTTTGTTGGTCATCTCTAAACTCTTCAGTAAAAGGATTCAGGGGCCCGTTTTTAAAATTCCAAGGATGATACCTGCGACCAGTTTCCTGATATCTTTTCTTTGTTTCGTCTCCATACGATCCCTCAAATAGTTCTGCATCCATTCCATATTCGTCAAGGGCTTCTTTGACTTTGAGTGCAGTGTCTAAAGAAGGTTTTATCTTAGACAAACAAATTATAAACGCTTTCATTTCCAATAATCCTCTGTTCTGTTGATTTTTAAATCTGATCTTTTACTCTTACCTAACATTTTTCTATCGCCTTTGAGGTGATCAAGGTAAGCACCCCAGGCACTGTTAATCAATGGATGACCTTCACCTGTTATTATTCCTTCACTCCAGTTAAGTTGTTCTAGAAACGGAAATTTTACTCGAACAGAATCAAAAACAAAACTGTCGTGCCACTCATCTAGTAAAAATATTCCTGCTTCTGCACGGTCATACATTCTCTGGAACTCATTGAGGAAATTTCTAGTCATTTCTGATCTTAAATTTAAGGAGTATAGACCGCATTCACTATATTTGCCCTGACGTCCTAAATAACATAGGTCATAATTGTTAGGTATTAGATTTTCTATCTGTTCTAAGGTAATAGGGCTGTGACATACAGTGTCAGCATCCATCCATATTAAAATATCTGCGTCAGTTGTTTTTGCACAATGGAAAATTGCATAAACTTTATGTGCAAATCTTACAGCATCCCACTTGAAAGGCTTATGACTGTCCTTCCTAGCGGCCAATCGGGGAAAACTTGATATATCTCCGTTGGCGTGTGGAATATTTTTCCATTTATCTTTAAATGCTATTAGATCTGGCACACTGGTTCTCATGTCAGTTAGCGTGATCTGCGTATGATCTGGTACTGCTGGATTTGTATCTTCGGGGTATAGATGTAATGTTACTTCCTTGGGCCAATTTTTACAAAAACTGTCAATCATACGCTGGCCATATGCTTTTAATCCCTTATCGTTAAACGTTGTTACCACAGCGTATTTCATCGTTTGATCCTATATATGTAAAGAGTGTCTCTAGTTTCAGCTAACTCGTAATGATTTTTTTCTAATGCTCGATTTATCTTCTTAGAAGGTATGTCTTGCGAAACAACTATTATCGGAGTCGAGTTTTTATGGGCCATAGGTATAAAATTTCCAATTTCACAATGATACTTTTCTTCAACTACGATAAGATTTATAAAAGGTAGCAATTTTGTGTCGTCAAATCTTAATTTAGGAATAAGATTTTTTCTTTTAACTGAACATCCGTCCGGGTCATAAACAAAAACATTTTGAAAATCGGATAAAAGATCTTCTAATGCAAAAAATTCGCTACCTAGCACCACAGCATTGTCTACTCTAGTGAGATATGAAGATAACCGTTTAACAAATTTACTCATCTTTTAAGAATTAAATACTGTGTTATTTATTTGAAGGTAAAATGAAGGTCAAGCTATATAGACAGCACGGTGCCCTTGGTAGCAAAGAAGTTTACGATGCTGTTGAACAAGGGCTTAGATATCTTGGACACGAAATCGTCGAAGAAAATGAAGATTTGCCAGTGATCTGGAGTGTGTTGTGGCACGGAAGAATGCAACCAAATCAACACATACATTACATTTCGAGAAAAAATAATAAACCGGTAATGATAATTGAAGTGGGCAGTCTTAAAAGAGGTACCACGTGGCGCATTAGTCTTAACAACATTACTAGAGATGGAATTTTCCCTCAAATTTTGGACTTTGATAAAAACAGAGACAAAAAACTAGGAGTGTTCCTCAAAGATTTTAGAGAAAAAAGAAAAGACACAATTTTGTTGTTAGGTCAACACGACAAGAGTCTTCAATGGAATGGACTGCCTCCGATAAAAAATTGGATCGAAGAAAAAATCCAAGAAATTAGGAAATTTTCTGACCGTAAAATTGTTGTAAGGCCTCATCCTAGATGTTTCATACCTCAGTTGAATATCAAAAATGTAGAAATTGAAAATGTTCGACCTTTACCTAATACCTATTCTGAATTTGATATAACATTTGATCATCATTGTGTAATAAACTATAACAGTAACACCACAGTACAGGCAGCAATAGCAGGAGCACCTATTATTTGTGATCAAACTGGAATGGCATTCCCCGTTAGCAACAGATTAGACACCATTGAAGATATCAAAAATATAGATAGGGCCGAATGGTTTGAAAAAATTGTCCATACCGAATGGACATTAGACGAATTAACCCAAGGCGATCCTATAAAAAACTTGATTTCTCTTGCTTAATATGTTAGAATATATCAATGAGAAATTCTGCCTACATCGAAGATATCTTTTTAGACTTTGCTCTGCTAACAATGACTGGGGCTGTAAACATACAGCCTCAAGATTCGTCACCTGTTAGTAGTTTTGAAAATGCTATAGTCCAATCTAAGAAATTAACGCAAGCACAGGCCAATTACATTTTAAAATTATTGACAAAATATAAATTTTCTGCGTTTCGTGCAGGATTAGATTATGACCAACATCTAAAAAATCCACAATGGAAAACCCCGTTTAGAGTATTGGACACTGCCAAGCGAATTTCTGTGGTAGAAACAGTCGATGGTGTTCAAATTTTAATAAAATTTCCATACAATCTTAAAGAGACATTTGACAAGGCATTCCCAGACCTTTCATCATCTTGGGACTCAGATGCCGGTGTTAGAAAGATAGATGTCAATGATTGCAATGTTGTAGCACTAGCTGAATTTTGCCTCGAAAATGGCATAGAAGTTGACCAAACTTTTTCAGATTTACTATTACAGATTGAAGAAATTTGGAATCAAGAAAAAAATATTATTCCGCAATCTAAAATTTTAAATGATCAGGTTGTACTGATTAATGCTGATGAATATTGTCAAACATACTTTGATGAGCGTAAAAAAGATAAGGTAAATTTTGACCTATTTTTGGCAAAATCTATGGGATTTTTACTCAGTGATATATCGGCACCGTCAAACACATTTGAGAAGATAGCGACCAGTCCGACAAATATTTTCTGGGTAAAAGAAAATAAAACATTTTTTGATATCTACAAAAATTTAGAAGATAGTAAGATTGTATTTTTATTAGATCGTAACTGTGACTACTGCGAAGAGGCAAAAAAATTCGTAATTTCTGCGATGGAAAACGGCGTAGACAAATCAGATATTCGTGTTTGTTTTAGGCTCGATACTGAAGAAGAAAGAAAAAGGAATTTTAATAGTTGGGTCAAAGAGCAAGGTGTTAGTGGCGGTGTTGATGATGGTAAAATTTTCATATTTTTACATAAACCAGCTAAATGGTTGTTTTCTAAAAAGGTAGATGTTAAAATAATAGCTACAAATTCACTGTGGCCTAATACTACATTAGGCATTGTGAACTGGATCGAAAGTCATCCTTGTGCTGTTTACTTAGGGGATCATCGACCTTCACTAAAAACTAAAACAAAAAAGGAAAAAGGCGTTGTCGACTTGTAAATTAATCATTAAAGATGAAGTAAACATCAAAGCTGAAGGACTTGATTTAGAAACTAGGAGAAAACTGGTCAATAAATTTAAGTATACAGTCCCTTGGGCTAGACATCAGCCTTCATACAAACTAGGAAGATGGGATGGCACAGTAAGTTACTTTGGTCTAGGCGGAAACGGTTACTGTTCTCAACTGAATGAGATCGTCGAAATCATAACATCCAGTGGTTATGAAATAGATGTTGAAGATCTCCGAACACCATTTGATCTTTCGTTTAACGAGATACTGCCTACCTATTGGGCCGACCGTGGCAAGGTATGGCCAGAAGGTCATAGATTTGCCGGTCAGCCTATTGTGTTACGTGATGACCAAACTGAAGTTGTTAATACTTTCTTAAAAAATCCACAATCATTGCAAGAAGTCGCTACTGGTGCAGGCAAAACTATTATGACTGCAACATTGGCACATATCTGTGAAAAGTTCGGACGTACAATCATTATTGTCCCCAATAAGGACTTAGTAACACAGACAGAAGAAGATTTTGTTAACGTAGACTTAGATGTAGGTGTTTATTACGGTGATAGAAAAATGCTGAATAAAACACACACAATCTGTACCTGGCAAAGTCTAAACATATTAGATAAGAAATCATTCGACGATGATGATGCGTTAACACTGGCAGAGTTTTTAGATGGGGTACAGACTGTAATAGTAGACGAAGTACACATGGCCAAGGCAGATGTGCTGAAAAGATTATTAACACAGAACATTTGTAATGCACCTATAAGATGGGGCCTCACTGGTACTATTCCTAAAGAAGATTGGGAGTTTCAATCTATTCGTGCTTCACTGGGAGAAGTTGTTGGTCAAGTCACTGCTCATCAATTACAACAGCAAGGAATACTGGCACAATGCCATGTTAATATACTACAAACTGTAGAGATAAAAGTTTTTAGAACATATCACGAAGAATTGAAATATTTGGTCACTGATGAAGATCGAGTCAAATGGATCTCCAGTCTAATTAAGACTGTCGCAGAGAGTGGAAACACTCTTGTGCTGATAGATCGATTAGAAACAGGAAATATGTTAATGGACATGATCGATGAAGCAGTGTTTATCAGCGGTGCTGTAAAATCAACAAAACGAAAGGAAAAATATCGTGAAGTTGCGACGAGTGATGACAAGATTATTGTGGCGACTTATGGTGTGGCCGCTGTGGGTATTAATATCCCTAGGATTTTTAATCTGGTTCTTGTGGAGCCCGGAAAAAGCTTTACTAGGGTTATACAATCAATTGGGCGAGGTATTAGAAAAGCGGACGACAAAGACTTCGTCCAGATCTGGGACCTAACAGGAGGTACAAAATATGCTAAGAAACACCTCACTGAAAGAAAAAAATTCTACAAGGATGCCCAATATCCTTTTAGTATAACAAAGGTAACTATATGAGAATATTAACATTAAACAATACGGCATTCGATCTAAACGAATTGCCAGAAGAAGTGGAGGATGATACTAGATTCAGTGTATTAGATAATAGCAATCCGCAAGATCCTGATTTCTTTTTTATGCCATTGATCTTTTTAGAATCATTCAACAGTCCTGCAATTCTATTAAGGATAGGTGAAGACGAAGTACAAATGCCACTGGATTGGTGTATGGTAGTTGGAGACAAAGACTGCGGTATGGATCCAGAAGTATTGCCATTGACTAGTATAAATGAACGTGGTTTTGATGCTATGTTGTTTAATCCTATTAAAGGGTTCAAGATAGACTACAAGCCAATTGAGATCATTAATATCTTTGCTGATGTTAGATGGTATTTTCCTAAAATGAAAAACGGACAATTGTTAACTGTACCTATACGTGACGGTCATAATCCGCCGTGTGCATATTTTGTTAAAGAAGTCAGCAGGCAAAGTGAGATCCTGCAATTACATAAAATTCTGTAACACATGGGACAACTTAAACCAGGAGTCAAATATGTTTACGAAAGGCAAGACGGAACCGTCTATGCTAGAGAGTTTGGTGCTGACCCAAGCACAAGAGTAGCTGTTGGCTGGGATTGGGAACCAGAGAGTAATCCATCTAGAGTTCGAAGCGCCTCGAGAGAAAGTATGTTAGAAAATCAACTTTGGTATGAAATTAGACAAGAAGCCAAAACTAACAAACCTTTGCAGGATGCCTTAGATCATGCTAAACTAATATATCACTTGAGTAAAAAAGAATGTCAGAAAATTTAAAATTAACAGAGATACTGGCAGCAGTTGATACTGACCAAAAAGAAATATGGGGCTTACTTGATGCACAACAACAAAAGGCATTAAAGAAAGACCTATGGAATTTAAATAGATATATCAGTAGCGCAAAAAGTCCTAAGAGAGAAGTACAAGAACACTTTGTTTTATTAGTAAATGAGTTTTACAACCGCCATTGGAATGACATCAAAGACCATCCAGGCTTACAATGGAAGTTGTTGTGTATGTGCAGTTACGAAACTAAAAAAGTTATGTTTCACGAATGGATCAAACTAGTTCGTAAGGCAGAAGGTAGTTCGAAAAAAGCCAAGTTCTTAATGCAACTGTATCCCAACATGAAAATCGACGAAGTCGAAATGTTGGCAAAAATGACTAGCGATAAAGAAATGAAAGAACTGGCTAAAGATCACGGATTAGATGATAAGCAAATTAAAGAATTTCTATAATGTACAAATGTGCATATTGTAATAAAGACTTTGCCAAAGAAAAGACATTGGCAGTACATATCTGTGAGCAGAAAAGAAGACACTTGAGTAAAACAGAAAAGCATGTACAGGCAGGCTTACTCACGTATCAAAAATTCTTCCAGTTTGCACAGAAAAGTTCAAAGTCCAAAACATTTGATGATTTTGCAAGTAGTCCTTATTACACAGCTTTTGTAAAATTTGGTAGTTTTCTTGTAAACACTAATCCAGTATATCCTGAAAGATTTATTGAATTTGTAATCAAGTCGGGTGTTAAACTAGATCATTGGTGTAGTGATGACTTATATGGGTTATACGTTACTGAATTAGTAAAACAAGAACCAGCCGACGGTGCTGTACAAAGAACCATCAAAACTATGATAGAATGGGCAGATGAAAAGAAAGCAGTTTGGGAGCATTATTTTTTGTATGTTAATTTAAATAGATTAACACACGATATAAAAGAAGGACTAGTAAGTCCTTGGCTAATTTTAAATTTAGAATCAGGAAAAACAGCATTGCAAAAAATGAACGATGAGCAATTAGAAATCATAGGCACTATAATTGATCCTCCGTTCTGGCAACGAAAATTTAAAAATTATCCAGCAGATGTAGAGCTAATTAAGGATGTTATCCGAGAGGCAAATATTCAATGAGTATTAAAAAACGTAGAGACGAAGAAGAACCAGAATTAGAAGAACTGGCAGAAAATGAAGATCATATATCTAGAGATGATCTTGACATTGAGGTTGCACTTAGTGAGGAAGAGCCAGTTGTATATGTAAAATTTTCTGGATTTGAAGATCATGAAGATGCTGAAGAATACGCAGACTTTCTAGCCAGCACATTGCCTTTATTGTTATTTGAAACTACGAGATTGCAATAATGCCAGACATTGATATCGACTTTCCTGATCGACAAGCAGCCTTGAGATTGTTTAAACATTCTCAAGCCAGTCGATTGGAAAACGAAAAATTAGTTCCGCATGCAACCGGTGTATATTTTCATCAGGTTCCTATAAATGCAAGAACTAATCTATGTGCTGTGCCGTATGATCGGGCAGAGGATCAAGGATTTTTTAAAGTAGATTTTTTGAATGTTGGAGTTTACAAAGGTGTAAGAGATGAAGCACATCTCATTCAACTAATGGAGACTGAACCGTTATGGGATCTATTGGAACAAGACGATTTCACAAATTTACTATTCCACGTAAATGGTCATGGCTCATTGATGAGACAAATGAAACCACAGAGTATAGAACAGTTGGCAATGTGTCTCGCTTTGATCCGCCCAGGAAAGAGGTACCTAGTAGGGAAGACCTGGAACGAGATTGGGATGGAGATTTGGACGAAACCAGAGAATGGTGAATACTATTTTAAGAAGGCACACGCTGTAGCTTATGCAACTTCCATAGTGGTGCAGATAAATTTAATTTGTGAACAAATTAGCTACGGATATAGTTAAGATGGTCGTCTAACTAATACTATCGATTTTCTCTTAATACGTTTTGTTATTATCTGATTTAGGCTAACACAAGGCCCTAGCATTAATTTAACATCTTTAGTTGAAAAATTCCTAACTGCGTATCTAAACGGATTTATCTCTTTTGCTAGGAAAATATTGATAGGTATTTGTCTGTTAGATTCCCACCACCACGCTTCGCCTAGCTCTAAAAATCTAGTTTTTTCATCATCAGATTTAAGTGCTTTGTAATCGTACATGCTAGTAACAGCAGCATCCTGATTTATGATAATACCCACGTATTCCTGATCAACGTAGTTTATTACGCTTATAAATGGAAAATTTTGTTGTAAGTTTTCTGTTATTCTCATCTTATAAATATACTTAAAGGACCAATATGCAATTAAATCCAAGTTATTTATACTCAAACAAAATGGACGTCTTTAGCACACTTGGTACCTGGACTACTGAGAGGTATCGAAAAGTGTATCAACGTAACTTTAAAGTGTATCGTGGCGTCGACAACCGCTTAGATTTCCAAATACGCAACTCGGATCAAAAACCACAGGATATGACTGGGTATTCTGTGATATTTAATCTTTTTACAAGAGAGAGTCAAGAATTGGTGACTGTTAGGACTTGTGAAGTACAAAGTTATAGCGGTGGAAAATTCTATGTGATTCTTAGCGAAGCAGACGTTCAAAATTTAGACACAGGGTATTATACTTTTAGTCTACATGCATTAGACTCAAATGGATTAAAAACAGCATTGTATGGCGACAGCCAATACGGTGCAACAGGAACTATTGATATTGTTGGCAGCACATATGCAGAACCAATTGATAGTTTATCTGTATCTACATTTTCTTTATACGAATCTATCGTGCCTCCAGAAACTTACAGAGTAAGCGAAGTGTTAGATGCAAAACCACAATTTAATTCTAATGCTGCACTGCATACGTTTGCTATGTACGGTAAGAACTTTGTTGGTGTTGCGACTGTGCAAGGAAGTTTAGATCCTTACAATTCAATCACAAATTGGATAGATTTAGCAACTATTAATTTTAATTCAGATCCTATAAAATATCAAAATATCGAAGGTGTATGGAGTTATTTTAGAATCAAGCTAGATGTAACTTCGGGATCACTTGACAAAGTATTGTATAGATATTAAAATTAGTCTATGGCCTTAGTCATAGACATCTTACGAGATCTTATCCCATATAAGCGAAAAACTACTCCTAGTGGTTGGACTAGTTTTGATGCCCCTTGCTGTCATCACAGAGGTCACAATCGTGACACTAAGATGAGGGCTGGCATAATGCTGAACAATGAATTTGTATATCACTGCTTCAATTGCGGATTTGCAACAGGTTGGAGTCCAGGTAACTCGATATCTCCAAAACTTAGAGATCTATGCAAATGGTTAGGTGCATCAGACGACGATGTTAAACGATTAATTTTTGAAGCACTGAAAACTGAAGGCGATAATTACGTTGCTAAAGAACGAGAAATATCAGTAGACTTTCCGCCAAAAGATTTACCAGAATCATCTATGCCAATATCTAAATGGCTAGAAACGTATGACGACATGACGTCTGAATTTTTAAATCCTGTAATAGAATATCTGATCAATAGAGGTTGTAATCCATTAAGTAATCATTTCTATTGGTCACCTGCAGAAGGTTATAGTGATCGTGTGATTATCCCTTTTAAGTATCAAGGAAGGATAGTAGGTAGTACAGGAAGAAAGATCACTAAAGGTAAACCAAAATATCTTTCTGATCAACATCCTAATTTCGTCTTTAATGTAGATGAACAATTAGATGACAGCAAATACGTATTTGTTGTTGAAGGTCCGTTTGATGCCTTAGCAATTGGAGGAGTTGCCCTATTAAGTAATAATATATCAGAGCAACAGGCTAAGATAATTAATAGGCTACACAAACATGTGATCGTCATACCTGATCAGGATAAAGCTGGTCTAGATGTAATAGACAAGGCTAGAGATCTTGGTTGGTCTGTAGCGTTTCCTACTTGGGATAGCGATGTTAAAGATTGTTCCGATGCTGTTAATCGATACGGAAAATTGTTTGTAATAATGGATCTTATCAAGACTGCAACAGAAGGATCTATAAAAATAAATCTCGCCAAAGGTCATATGAAAAGAAGGCTACAAAATGCGCAAACTAATTAGAATTATCTTTTTACCTTTTATACGAATAAGAGAAAAATATCTGTATAAGAAGAGATTGAAAGAACTACGTAACAGGGATCCGTTTATCTACAAATGATTACTTGGGGAATATCTGCTAACAGCCACGACGCTGCACTAACCGTTTTCTTAGATGAAAAGATAGCCTTTGCTAGCCATAGTGAACGATTTAGTAAAATAAAAAATGATCCGGATCTAGATCGAGATCTAATAAATTATGCGCTGCGATGGGGCGAACCTCAACGAATCTACTGGTACGAAAAACCTTTTAAAAAATCACTAAGGCAATTAATTGCAGGTCAGGGATTCAATTTTGCTGAAAATAATATTAAAGAATACTTAAGAAAATTTAATATTAAGCAACCGATCACTTATGTTGATCATCATTTAAGTCACGCCGCCGGAGGATACTATACCAGCGGATGGGACAGTGCTGCAATATTAGTCATTGATGCTATTGGAGAATTTACCACAGCAAGTATGTGGAGAGGACAAGGCAGAGATATAAAACCCTTGTGGAAAATGAAATATCCTAACAGCATTGGTCTGTTTTATTCCGCAGTTACAAAAGCTGTGGGATTAAAACCAAATCAGGACGAATACATATTAATGGGTATGGCAGCATACGGTGACCCTTACAAATTCTATGATCATTTCTTTGACAACTACATAAATCTAGATGATCTAACATTTAAGCAGAACTTCCATAGAGGTATCAGTGATCTCGAAAATTTAATCAAGACAGAAAAAGATAAATTTGATATCGCAGCCACAGCACAATTATTTTATGAAGATATGTTTGATAATCTTTTGTTAGATCTGTATATCGAAACGAAAGAACGCAAACTGATTCTTAGCGGAGGCTGTGCATTAAATTGTTCTGCAAATAAACTAGCATTTCAGTGGTTTGATGATGTATGGATAATGCCTAACCCGGGAGATGCTGGTAGTAGTTTAGGCTGTGTATTAGCACATAACAAATGGCACACCTATTGGCCCGGACCGTATTTAGGTTACAACATACCCGGAGAGTATCCGGTGCAATCTATAATTAAAGAATTAGAAAACAACAAAATATGCGCAGTGGCTAGTGGCCCTGCAGAGTTTGGTCCAAGAGCATTGGGCAATCGCAGTCTGTTAGCTGATCCGAGAGATCCCGGCATCAAAGATCGTGTTAATGATATCAAACAACGACAAAAGTTTAGACCATTTGCTCCTGTAATAATGGAACACTTAGCTGAGAAGTTTTTTGATATGCCTGCTAAAAGTACACCTTACATGCAGTTCACGGCTGTGTGTCGTGAGCCTAGCAAATATCCTAGTATCATCCACCAGGATGGTACTAGTCGTGTTCAAACAGTTAACAGAGATCAACATCCTGGATTATACGCTGTACTAGAACATATGTGGCATAAACACGGTTGTGCAATGTTATTGAACACTAGTTTAAATGTCAAAGATCAACCAATGCTCAACGACTTAGTCGATGCCAAGAATTGGACCAGCCAATACGGTTTACCTGTTATATCATAAGATGCTAAAATATTAATATGTCAGAATCAAGTTACGATTACGAAAAACAAAAACTATATCTCGAAATGATGTTATCAGATGCCGAGACATTTGTCAGATGTCAAGGTATTTTTGATGCTAGTCTTTTTGATCGAAGATTAAAAGATGCGGCAGATTTTATCAACGAGTACACAAAACAATATTCAGTTCTCCCAGACTACGACATCGTCAATGCTAGTTGCCGAACAGAGTTGAGAGAACCTAAGAATCATCCAGAAGGTGCACAGAACTGGTTAATGGATGATTTTGAAAAATTTATTAGATACAAGAGTCTAGAACGTGCGATCATAGAATCAGCAGATCTATTAGACAAACACGACTATGGCGCTGTTGAAACAATGATCAAGCAGGCTGTACAAATAGGTCTAGCCAAAGACATGGGTACTGATTATTTTGCAGATCCTAGGTCACGATTAATGAGCCTCAAAGATAAAAACGGTCAGGTAAGTACTGGCTGGACTACAATGGATAAGAAACTGTTCGGTGGAATGAATCGAGGAGAGTTGAATATCTTTGCAGGTGGCTCAGGTGCAGGTAAATCTTTGTTCCTTGCGAACTTAGGTGTTAATTGGGCTACTGCTGGACTGAATGTAGTTTATCTAACATTAGAACTTTCAGAAGCATTAGTCAGTATGCGTATTGACAGTATGCTAACTGGAGTTTCCACTAGAGATATTTTCAAGAACATTGATGATGTTGAAATGAAAGTTAGGATCGTTGGTAAGAAGTCCGGGGCACTACAGGTCAAGTATATGCCATCGGGTAAGAATGCTAACGATATCCGAGCATATCTAAAAGAATTTGAAATCAAGACTGGTCGCAAGGTAGATGTGTTATTAGTAGACTACTTAGATCTATTGATGCCTATTAGTAAAAAAATCTCAGCAGAAAATTTGTTTATTAAAGATAAGTTTGTATCGGAAGAACTGCGAAATCTAGCAATGGAATTGCAATGTGTGTTTGTAACAGCCAGTCAGTTAAATCGCGGGGCTGTTGAAGAAGTAGAATTTGATCACAGTCATATTTCAGGTGGCTTGAGTAAGATTCAAACTGCTGATAACGTGATTGGTATCTTTACTAGCCGTGCTATGCGTGAACGTGGTCGTTATCAATTACAACTAATGAAGACTCGCAGTAGCAGTGGAGTTGGACAGAAATTAGATCTTGAATTTAACATTGAAACACTGCGTATCACAGACTTGCCAGAAGATGAACAAGACAACGGCAGTGGATCAAGACCAGCGAATAGCGTACTAGATGAAATTAAGCGTAAGGCAACAGTCAAGGCCAGTGTAGATCCGGATACAGGCGAGATCGATCAGGATCCTACTAAAGGTATAGCCGTTGGTAAAATCAAAGCCGCAGTAGAAGGTTCTAAGATGCGCGAGATTTTGGCCAATTTGAATAGAAATGAAGAATAGGAAATATCAGTTAGTCGAATGGTACACTGAAACTATACCTACATCTTTTGATGATTTTAATTGGGATAAAATACGTCAACTGGTAGGCAACGATCATATCGATTGGATAATGAATCGTCCTAAAACACAGTGTCAAATAATCTACGAAACAACCAATAGGATTTCTAGATTAGTAGCAGAATTCTATTGTGAACGCACAGAATTAGAGTACTGTTTAAAATGGGCTAAATAAGCTAATTAACAGTACAATTATGTGGCTAAGAGAATTTGATTCAAAATTAGGTATAGTTCGTGTAAACAAAAGCCTCAACCCTAGGATTTGGGAAGGTGGTGATCTCAAACCTGAAGTAGCAGCTAAACTAAAAGAAATCGCAGAAAAGTTCTATGATTTTATAGGTGTTGAGCTAGACGTTATAGACTATACTATCACAGGCAGCAATGCCAACTATACATGGACCGAATACAGTGATCTGGACCTACATCTTATCGTTCCCGGTACGCCCTCGCCGGAACTACGTGAGCTTTTTAATGCTAAAAAAGCTCTTTGGGCCGAACAACACGAAATAACAATCAAAGGCTTACCTGTAGAAGTTTATGTACAGGGAGAAGATGAACCACATCATTCAACTGGTGTATACAGTCTCAAAGACAGCAACTGGTTAACAGAACCCCGCAAAGTCAAACCCAAGGTAGATGATGCTGCTGTACAGGCCAAATACTACAGCGTTAAACACGATGTTGAAACTGCCATCATAGGCAACGATCTTGAACAATGTCAAAAAATCAAAGACAAAGTAACACAGATGCGCCGAGCAGGTTTAGCCAAAGCAGGCGAATGGTCAACAGAAAACCTGGTCTTCAAGTTATTGAGAAACCAGGGTCTGATTGATCGTCTTACTGAAAAAATACGTGATCTAGAAGATCAGGCGCTGAGCCTAGAACAGGCCCAGCAGTTGGATTAATCGTTATTCTTTACGCCAAACAATTGCAGCAGATTTAAGAATAGATTGATAAAGTCTAGGTACAGTGTTAGCGCACCAACGATTTCTACTTTACCGTCGCCTGTGTCTACTGAAACGATTTCACGGATCTGCTGTGTGTCATAAGCAGTAAATCCTAAAAAGATCAGGATAGCGATCGCTGAAATAACCATTTGCATCACTGAACTGCCAATGAAAATATTAACGATGCTGGCAATGATGATAGCGATCAAACCCACAAACAACAAGCTGCCTAATCCACTAAGGTCTTTCTTGGTAAAGTAACCATAGCCACTCATTACAGCAAATAATATAGCGCCTCCCATGAATGCTGAGAAGATGCTGGCTGCTGTATAGATCACGAAGATAGTGGCAAAGCTCAAACCCATTAGGGCAGCAAAACCGTGTAGGGCCAACTGTGCCTGTGATTTAGTCAAGCTTTCTAGTCCAAATGTCAAGGCTAGGATAGCTACCAGCGGTGCAAATATCACCACCCATTTCATTGCACCAGTAAAGAAAAACTGCACCAGTTCTGCGTTGAATCCCACAAACATACTGACCAGCATCGAAGTCAAAACTGCTAGTGCCATGTGTCCATAGACACGGCCCATTGCTGAATTGATTTCAGTAGCTGAACGGTAAGTTAATGCGTCTGCGCCATAACTTGTTCCAAACATAAGATACTCCTTGAAGTTTATATAATTTAATTATGCAGTCAACAGAATTAGTTGTCAAGATCTAGAAAAGTTGACATTTTCAATAAATACGCATATAATGTAACAAACTCCCGGAGCACGAAATGTTAGAACGTATCACCGAACTTACCGAAGACCTAATCCGACTGATCAAAGATGATCCGGTCCGTCCTGAAATCACCGCTGATTTCCGTGTCAAGGATGGCCGCGTGTATGTGCTGCGTGATGACGGTACTAACGAACCGCAGGCTGTGGTCTGTGTTAAATTCTGCCCGGAAATTCCCGATTCAGTAGAAAGCCTAGCCAATAGTATTAGTTCAGGCACTGCTGCGGTATTCTATACCATTTGGTCATATGCTGCGGGTGCTGGACAACGATTGATCAGTGAAGCTGCTGCGGACATCAAGAACAGTGAACCCACTGTACGAGAATATGTGACCTTGAGTCCAAAAACTGAAATGGCTCGCAGATTCCACCACAAAAATGGTGCCAGCACCTACAGAGAAAATAGTGATTCAGTTAACTATCGCTACACTGAAAAGATCAATCCAGCGTATAAATCACACGCGAATGATCAGGCCAGCGCAGCATCCACTGTAGACCGTGCAACTGGTCTCTAAACAGCAGATACCAATCTAAAGGAATAGCCGCATTGTAGTCCTGCGTATTGGCCCAGCTGCGTGGCCAATAATTGACCCACAACCGCCACTCGATCAGCAGTTCCTGTTGGGGTATCTGCAACTGTTCAGTGTAAACTACCAGCATGCTAATATTTACTTTCTGGATTAAATATCTATGGAGGCAACAATGGCTAAAATCGCGATACTGTTGTATTTTTTCATAGCATTTACTCTCAGCTTCAGGATAGGTCAGCCTGAGTTGGTAATGATATTGATACCTATTTGGGCCTGGTTGTTTAACTGGGCGGAAGAGATAGAGGACTAACATGGACAGCAAAGAATTAGCCTGCCTATTGATCACGCTGGCCTGGGCACTGTTTATCGTCTGGGGACAATTTGGCGACGAAGATTAAATAAATGTATGCACATAGAGTTCAACTTGCCAACAGGAGCGGGTGGACAATCAGCTCTATATTTCAACACCGTGCTAGACACAGAACTGGCAGAGTGGAGTGTTCAGTATAATGTGGACTATCGCAAAACACTGACCTACTACAAAGCCTGGGTTTGGTTGCCCGAACCCCGAGATTACACACTGTTCGCTCTGACCTGGCGTTGGCCCACACCACGCTGGATTATTGAAGAAAGGGATTGATATGTTACTAGGAGCGGTAGTAGTGGCCCTGAGCATAGGCTCAGTACAGGATCTAAGTTCAGCAGAATTGCAGCGTTATTATTGGGACTGTGACACACTGTTCATGCGGGGTGAACTAGGCGGACAGGATTTCCACAGTTGTCTAGCCATTACAGAAGAATTCAAAGAGCGAGTGTTTAAAAACGATCGAGAACTGTTTATGCAGTACTGGCGCAGACAAAACCTCACAGAATGGTACAAGAGAGGATTTACGCCTAGGGTAGAAGATCTGCCTCGATATAGGCACCCACAATGAAAGAGCTATGGAGTTTTGAGTTCGATCTAGAACAGCTGGAACGAGCGCACGACTATGTAAATACACACAGTGAAACCAACATCACACGCATCATTGCAGTACACGAAATCCGTGACAGCTATATCACACTAGTACACTGCGACGAATCCACAGCGATCCTGCTGTATCTATTATAAAAATAACATGAGATTAGAATTTACCTTGCCCCAGGGCGCGGGCGGAGCAGCAGCTGGCACAGCAGCAGAACGATTAAAACGACAGTTGAAGGATTGGTGCTATCATCACGCAACCACCTGCACTACACGAGTCGACGGCTATAAATTGATCGTAGAATTGGCCCGCGAAGCTGACTACAGCCTGTTTGCCATCAGCTGGAATATTGAGCAGGGACTAAAGCCCCAGTATTGCCTATAAATACCCAGTAGCCCATAGAGCGCGAAGCGCAGCGCGGTTTTTTTAAAAAGCGCGAAGCGCACAGCGGTAGAAATTTTTTAGCCATCATAGGAGCGGCCCGGATGGATCCCGTAACACTGTTTGCACTGGCCAACGGAGCAGTCTCCGCAGTTAAGGCTGGCTGTAAACTGTACAAAGACATCAAAGGTGCAGCGGGTGACGTCAAGGATGTGCTGAAAGATCTAGATCAGCAGTTCCATAACCTATACGAAGGTCGAGGCCGCAAACCTCCACCTGAAGCTGTCAAACAGTTAAATGAAGAAAAAGCCCGTGTAAAGGATCTAAACAAACGTTCAAATGAAACTACCAATCTGTATCAGGAAATTGGCAATCACCTTGGCACTTACTATGACAACTACTATAAGTGTCTAGCTGTATTTGAAGAAGAAGAGCGACGCTCAAAAACCGAAGTATACACTGGTGATTCAAGTCTGGGTAAACGGGCTCTACAGCGTGTACTGATGCGCAAGCAGCTGGAAGCAATGAGCACAGAACTGCGTGAGCTAATGGTATATCAAAGTCCTAAAGAACTAGGAGCACTGTATACTGAAGTTGAAGAAATGATGAAGCAAATGGGCAAAGAGCAGAAAACTGCTATTGCTGAACAGATGCGTAGATCAATGCGTCAAGCTGAAATCGATCGTAGGCGCAGAGATCGCATAATACACAGATCGTTAGTGTTGGGTATTGTAGCTTTTAGCCTAGTGGTGATAGTTCTTATGTTTAGTACAGTCGTAGAAAGCCGTATACGCAAATATCCAGAGTTGGGCAACTGTGCTGTGCCACGCGGCAGTTGGTTATACTACAAGTGGACTAGATTAGAGTGGGCAACCTGTCATTGAACTAAACCGAGTCCGGGTGGGGGGTATATTGATAAAAGTCTTGCCCAAATGGGGGTACAGGGGTAAAAAAATTAGGGCGCAAAAAAATTAAGGTTTAACTACTTTTTCATCATGGTGGTGATTCTGCTACCCCTTGTTGCGTTTTTACAACACTACACACATTACGCCCCCCACCCCCCTCCACCATGCCTCACCCTCCCACCCCATCCTTCAGAAAAATCCCAGAATTCCTGAAATTACCTAAAAAACCTAATCTAGCCCTCAGGGGGGTAGGATAACCCTGATCCCCCCAGGGTCTTTCGGTGGTGAGAAAGGCGACAGCACAGGGGCTGTAAAAAAACACAGTGTTGCAGTAGCGCAACACTGTGCAAAAATGCAGTGTTGTTAAAACACTACACAGCAGTAATAGTTACAATGTTGTTAAGCGCAATAGTGCGGCAAATAGCATTGTGTGTAATGTTGTGTGTAACATTGTGCGTTTGTGTGTTGCGATTAAACAACTGTTGTGCTTGCGCAGGCGTTAAGTATTGTGCAACGTCTTGCTTAGTTGCAAGTGTGTTGTTAATAAAATACATTGTGCTAGTTTGTGCGTTGTTAAAAAGCGCATACAAGTATTGTGCTAGCGTTTGCTTGTGTTGCACTACGCTATAGCAGTTAGTATGCTCAAAATAGTTTTCCTGCGCTGTAAACGCTTGCACATTGTTAGCGTTGTTAGTGGGGATAGCACTAGCAGTTTGTTTAACTAGCGTTGTGTATTGTGCGTTACTGTTAGCGTATAGCGTTACTGTTGCTTGTGTAACTTTTTTAATAGTAACGTCTTTGCATTTTGCGCTTGTTTTTACATTTGTAACATATGTAATTTGTGCGTTTTGCTGTTGTGCGTTGTTTAACACATTTGCTACGCATAGCGCAGTGATGTGTTGCTGTTGTGCGTGTTGTTGCAGTGCTGTTTGTGCTGTGTGTAGTGTTAGCATTTTGCTAGTCCTTTTTTTTGTTGCTACACAATGTTGTGTAGTGCAGTTAGTATAGCACCGTTTTGGCTGTGTGCAACAAATAATTTAATAACATATTTTCTCAAGGGTCTTTCTCGGATACGCCTACCCCGACGCAGCAGCTGAACATGTGTCCACGGGGTTAGGTGCTGTCCCGGCGCATGCAGCTCACATGTGCTGTCGGGGTTGCATGCCTTTTGTCCCTGTGCAGTGATGTTGTGCAGCAGGATCGCCCTGGGGCATGCGTCGTGCTGGCGTCCATCGAGGATCCTTGCGGGGAGGATAAAAAAAGCCCGCCGGGTCTATTCACCGGACGGGCCAAAGGGGGAGGAGTAAGCCCCCGAGCACACTACGCAAAAATCAAATCATCTGCTGTCCAGCCATTCATCGTGGCGGATCATGACGGTCCCCACCCAGGCTATCAGAAGACCGCCTAGCGATATCAGCACGGCTCCTAGTAGCATTGTGTCGTTGAGGCTGTTCTCTACGCCCCCGACCCCGAACATGGTTACGATTAATCCTACGATGAAAACAAACATACCTCGCTTCATACCGCCTCCACTGCTTGAGTAAAATAATCTGTGTTGAGATAGTCGTAGACTTCCAGGAGGCTGTCATCGTCTAACTCTCGGATACGCTGCTTGATGGTTTCCAGGTCCCAGCCATCCTCATCGAGATTGATAACCCCGAGGTCGAAGTCGAGGGCATACTGGAGAGCATCCTCGTTAGCATCGTCCCAGTAGAGCTCTAGGATCTCTACCACGGTGTCCTGTATCCTGGTCTTGATGTCGCTCATCTTGTGCTCCTTTAATTAAACAGTATCTAGAGTTTAACAGATTTTTGGATCCTGTCAACCAAAATAGGCCGCTGTGTAGCGGGGTCTATGGTGGTGTTGCACTAGCGCAACAGTGTGCGCTAGTGCTGTGTTACAGTTTAAGTAAACAAACGCAATACAATGCTGTTTTGTGTTACTACAATTTGCGCATTGTGTTTTTTAGCAATTTGCGTTAATGCTAAACAAACGCTTGTTGTGTTGTAAATTGTAACAGTTGCAAAGCGTTTACGAAAATTAGTAAAAATACGCTTTGTAAAATATTGTGCTTGCGCTGCTAATGCTAATGCGCTTAACTGTGCGTGTTGCTGTGCAGTATACAAATTTGCATACTGCGCATTTTGCTGTTTAGCGTGTAGTATAGTGCGCAATTTACTGCGTGTGTTTTGTGTGTGCTTTGTGTGCTGCACTTGCACTTGTGTTTGTGTTTGCATAGTGTGTGCTGTTTAAGTTGCTGCATAAAATTATGCAGTAACTACACTATAACACAAATTTAAAAAACTTTAGCGTTTTTAGAAACTTATTTTCCGTAGGGTCTTTATTGCCACAACTGCTGCTGCCGCTGCCAGCATGAGGGATTGCTCTGGGGTGTGCCCTTGCAGTTGAGATTCCTGGATTGACGAGGGGGGACCTGTTCAAACAGTGCGTGGCCAGGCTCCGGATCCATGTGGAACCTCTGAGGGGCGCAGCCGGCAAGGATCCCGACGAGGACCCCGATGGTGACCATGGATGAAATCTTCATGAAGGTGTGTGGGGTTGGTTGATGACCGCCAGGCCACGTGCCCTGGCATCCGCTTTAAGATATCTCATTAGTGCTCTCTGGATTCTCTCTTCGACGAAAGCCGCTTCCGCTGCTGTGAGCTCGGTCTCGGGAAGTTCGTCGTTAAGGACTTTAAGGACCACAGCCTGGCGATCAGCTGCCAGTCCCTGTGGTGTGAAGGTACACTTGCGCCATGTAGTCATGTTTTCATATACTCCGCGCCCAACTCCTGTGGAATCGTCACGTTGGTTCCGGTGGGGAATTTCTGTGCTATCAGCTGGATCAGTTGCTTGGGATCATTGTGTTGCCCCAGGAAGCGATCACTAGGATGTTCGTAGGCGTAAAGGGTGTCACCGTGCCGCTCGATCTTGACCGTGGCCTGTGCTTCAGGTTCGTCTTGTGATTCGATGGCTGCTCTCAGCTTCTGCTCTAATTCCCGGGGATCGATTCCCGCGGCACGCAGCGCGGACTTCATCATAGATCTAATGACGATACCGTGTACGGCCCAACCTAACCAGAATGCGAAAGCGAAAAGGATGATCAGTTCCATAATTGTATTTACTCCAGGTTGCTGCTGCCTTGCATGTAGCGGGGTCTATGTTCATAGTATAGCACACGACCTGCTCACCTGCAAGTCGTGTGCTGTTGTGTTTAAGCCACAGCGTATTGCCGCAATGCTTGCTCAACTGCTATTACTGCTAGTTTGCTTCGGCCGCCAACGTGCCAGTCTGTAATGTGCTGTTTAGCAAGCCCTGCTTCGCCGCAGTAATTTTTGCCATCTTTGTAATTGTAGATAGTTGCAACAACGCCGTTGCTAAATTGCAACTCCCATTCTGCGTCCGTCTTGTAAGCGTCCCCCTCGCTGTGCTCTGGGCCAAACACGTCTACAAGTGTTGCGTAATCTACATTAACATAACCCTGCAAGCTAGTGCCGTTTACTGCTTGCCATTTTGCTTGTTTAAAAGTTAGCATTTTGCGCTCCTGTTGTTCACTGCGTTATTGCAGTGTGTTTATAATAGCACCTGTTGTCCAAAATGTCAACCACGTAGACCCTGTAGATAACTCTCACGCAGGAGTCGACGCTGTTCTTTGTAGCGTAGCTGTCTGGCCAAAAAGCCCGGAGATTCAAACCAATCTTGTAGGCAATGACGGGTTTGTCGGCGACGCCTTGCTCTCATCTTCATGTTCGCTCCTTGTCTTTAACTGTCAACCAAATTAATATGCAGCTTCGTCTGGTGCACCCCAGGCGCACTCACGTTCCTGAGCGCGGATCATCTCCCACTGATCACGGATCACAAGCTTGGCCGCAGCCACGTCCCCGTTGCATTCTTCGAGGATGTCGTTATAATCTGCTGCGTCCCAGCACTCTACGATCCAATGACCGCCTGCTTCGTAGTTGTCCAGGGCATACTGATAAAGTTCGTTCATTTTGCGCTCCTTGTTGTGGAGTTCATATAATAACACATTTTGGGCTCAGTGCAACCAAAAAAAAAGGATAACCCTACGTGCTGTAAGGTTATCCTTGGAACTGCTACAGCTTCCCGGGAGCGAATCGGTTTAGGCCATAGCTGCTTCTTTGGCTGCTGCCTTAGAAGTCTTTGCGGGAGCGTACTTGCTCTCAACGTGTTCAATCGCGGACTGAACAGCGGCATTTCCCTGACCGTAGCCGATGCTGCGGAGATGGGCCACGATTTCAGCCTTGGTCATCTCGTGTGGGAGATTGATCAGGTCCACATCGTTGTGGCCGTTCTTTGCCAGGATCTTGATTCGCATCTGATCGTTGGCGAAGCGCAGCTTGGTCTTGCCATTAAGGGTTGAAACGCCTGCTACTGAAAAACGCTTGTCTGTCATTTGAGTTACCTCTCTGTGTGTTTAAAAAAAGCACCAAACCATTTGGTACGTTATTATGTTAACACCGGTTTGGTTTGGTGTCAACCGTTTTTTTGCCTAATTTGGCAAAACTTGTATCGTAACGCTTTGGGTCTCTCCCAATGCGTTCACGAAAGCATCATCGTATACTAGTTCCTTGAAAGTCAGATCCAGCATCTCTTCAACCATCGCGAGATCAGCAGATCCATCTGATGCGCATTCGATCGTTAAACGGAATTCATATGTTCTCATCGTTGCCAGCTTTCCCATTTAAGAAGATACAGTGCCAATGCTTCTTCAGCCAGATACACACTGCTCTTTTCACTGTCCCATGCCCACTTAGGTTGGGTCCCATCGAAGAAGTCAGGACGAGCAAATGCCAGCTCAGCACTGGGTCCAAACTGCATCCACAGCCAGTTACGGCTCTGGATCCATTGATTCACCCTCTCGTCTCTACCGTAGAATTCTACCCTATGGCTGAATCTGCCATAGCCATCATATCTCCGGTCTAATTTAATAAGTTTCATCATACATGCACATGCGTAGTAGCGGGGTCTATGAGTTGACTGTGTTATGAGGATCGTATTCCCCAATCAGCCCTACAGACTTACGCTGTTCCGCACCTTCCTTAACGAATGCATAGAGTTCTTCCTCCATGCGTTGCTCTTCTTCATACTCAGCGAGATACTCACTGATACCAAACATCTCGTCCAGCTCTTCTGGAAGGATATCACGAGCCTCTTCACTGGTCTGCCATTCGGTCCAGCAGTTGTCCTCACCATCCTCATAGACTCCAGCGAAACACATGCCGGGCTCGTAATACATAGCGCGGATCTTGTAGCCTTGCTCTTCCATGATGGGATAGATGTTCAAAGGCGGCGACCAGGCAGTATCAAAGTTCAGAACGATATTGTTCTCATCGATACGGCTGTCTCCTCCACGCTCGCCACAGTCCCACTTGGTTCCCCAGTTGCTGGTCTGCCAGTCATACCAATCCTTAGCGCCAAAATACTTGAGATTCAGTTGCTGTTTGAACTGATTCAGTTCCTCAGCATAACTGTCTCCCAGATAACCGGCCACGGTCTCGTGCAGTTCCTTAGGGCAAGGTTTGATGTAATCCAACATCCGCCCTTGTCTGAATGCACGACGTAGACCCGCGATCTTGCGAGGATCTTCGTGGCTGACTTCCAAATGATTGTTGCACCAATTAGGCATAACTCGCTCCTTTCAAAGTATGCGTATATTATACGCTCATCTTTTCAAAATGTCAACCAATTTCTGGTTCTGCATATCCTGATAGTTGCGAGCCATCAGTTCGTCGAAACGATCGATCATGCGATCTTCGATACGACGTGCATTCATGTCAAAGATCTGACCAACCGTCTTAAGGATCTTGTGCTGTGCCATGAGTGTTGTGCCGGGATCCTCAAGCACTGCCATGGCCCGTTGAATGTATTCAAACTCTTGAGGTGTCATACGGGGAGATCTCCCTTGTTGATTCGCCGCAGCAGACAGGTAAGAGTAAAGTCTCGATTGACCATGAACTTCTTAGGCCAGTCACGGATCTCCCAATCATCCAAGTTCATGGTCTGGTGACGCTTGACTTTGCCACGAGGACCAACAACCTGGATTTCCCAAAGTTTGCTGTTTCGGCCAATGCCACCCATCTTGGCCGTCACGACATTGTTCTGATGTTTCACAGTGTAGGTCTTGGTCTTGGGATCGTAGGAATGTTCATAAGCCATCAACTGATCACTGATGGCCTTCTGTGCATTGCGGATCTGTTGATTGCGTAATCGATTGCCAATGCTGGTCAGATCGTTGTGTGTGAGGCCGTAGAGTCCTGCCATCATCAGGATCTTCTCTTTGGCTTCCTTCTTGGCCTGTTTCTCTTGCAAGTCCATGTCTGTTCCTTTGTGCTAATAATAACAGGGCCCTAAGGCCCTGTCAACTCAATCAACTACATGCACTTCCTTAAAGCTCTCGTAGCCGTATTTCTTTTCCCACGCGGCAATAAAGTCCCCGTCTACGTCTAAGCTAACGTAGTTGTCTCCCTGCATGCCCTGCTCGCTGTAGTCTGCTTCCGCAAGGCCCTGTTCTGCGAGGAATGCGTTAAGCTCTACTAAAAAGTTGCTGTCTGTGTAAATTAGTCCGTCTTCGTTAACGTCCCAATCGTCTGTGTTAAAATACACGCACAGCTCGCCAAAGTCTTTGTCGTCTACAACATAGCCCAAGTCTATGCCTGTAATACGCACTGCCTTAGACACTTTGCTCCAGTAGCCGTCGCCAGCAGTGTTAAAAGTTGCTCTCACTGTTTGCATTGTTTCGCTCCTGTGTGTTAATGTTCAAATAGTATAACAGGGCCCTAAGGCCCTGTCTACCAAAATATTAAATACCCTGGAACTTTGAAAGGACTTCTTGTGCGCTTTCATCTAGCATAACTGCGTCCATAGCCTTGCGCTTCTCAATGTCAAGCTCTGCGCGGTATGCTTCCATAGCCAGCTTCTTTGCTTCCATTGCGGGCCAAACTACATCTTGCGGGTTGAGGTAAGGACCTGTATAATCTTCCTTTTCCTCTTTAAGTGTGATCTCGCCTGCTTTAATTGCTGCGAACACTTGTCCCCAGGTAGGCTGTTGAGGACGACCGCTAGGACCAAAAAGTTCTACAGCCTTAGACTGTAGTTTATCTGCAACGATCTCCTCCAAACGGCGGATGAAGTAAGAACGTTGTTCTGTGGACATTGCTTGCATATTGCGCTCCTAAGTTTCACTGCACATCGCAGTATCATTAGTATAGCACCTGCAGGGTTTGGGTCAACCGTTTTTTTCAATACCCGACTTAGTTATAGGGTTTCTCTTGCGGGCTTTCTTTCGGGCGGGCCTGCGTTCCTTGAACTCGTTAGCCACATACCACGCGACCAGTTGCCGTTGGATCATCGTGACCAGATCGCCGAAGTCATCTGGAACTACAAAACGGACCGGACACTTGCCCCAGGTATTGTGCTTGACGAATTCTGCATAATACCTACGATGCTGTTTATTGCTAGCATCGAATGCTACAAAAGGGCGGCCGGTCAGTTCTAGTTTCATTTTGTGGTTTCTTTAATAACCCCTGTGGCCACAGCGTTGGTTGTATCAACGGCACGGCCGAATAGTTCTTTGGTCACTGCGGGGTACAGTACGGCCAAAGTTAAGATCACTCCTAAAAGAATTTTGCCCATGTTAGGCCTCCTGTGTGTGTGAGTTAGCGATCGTTAGCAAGAACAATTTACGACCGAGCTTTCGGGCTTCGGACTTAGCTTCATTCAATGCTTCCCATATTATATCATCAATCATTCCGTCTGTCAATACATCTTTGGAATCCTCATAGAGCATGCCCCCAAGGTGAGCCTCTCCTAAGACATATTTGTCAAACACGCAACGGACTCTCAACATAAACCAATCGAGATCGCCCCGATCGATCTGTCTGCAGATATCCTCTATATCATACACGGAGTCATCGAATAAGTCTCCGGGGTGTGCATCTTCCCAGCTCTTTTCCACGACTACAGTGAATCCTTCACGATCGAGTCTTGCCAGTTGTTCCCAATGACGTTGCATGTTCGCTCCTCCTAAGTAACTACAGTATAGCACAAAAGAAAACCCTACTCAGTGTAGGGTTTTGTGTCTTACTCCTTGAATTCAATGTTAATATCGAGATCACGTGCCAGTGCGTACTGTTCTACGACGTCCATGTCGTAGTCATTGAGAACCAGCAGCGTGTTGCCTGTGAACATGACATCTAGGATGTCAAGTCCTTCGAGATCTTCTAGGATCTCGCGTTGTTTAGAAATCGTCATCATTGTCATACCAGTGCTCCGGAAGGTTTGCATCTTGTTCGTCTGCCCACTCGTTGTATTCCTCCTGGAACTCTGCATATTCCTCAGGAGTCATCTCGTAGTGTGCGGGAATGAATTCATCGCTTTGAATGCTATCAAAAGGACCCATTTCGCTCTCCTAGTTAACTGCACATCGCAGTAATCAAATAATAACAGGGCCCGAAAGCCCTGTCAACCAAATTAACCCTCCAGCTGGTAGGGTTTATTCCACTGCCCAATGTTCACATCAATGTACCAGCCTACGTCAAAGTAATCTGTCTGCGCATCGCTGCGATCGTGGTTACCGTCATTCATCGCTGGGATTAGCTCCTTGAGCAGCTCCAGGGGCCGTCCAGTGAAGTGCTCGTGATACCAGTAAGGGTTGACCTGGATGCGATCGCCTCCGAAGTCGATGGATCCCTTGCTGATGTTCACCACTAGGGTGCTGTGGTTACGTACCGCGATCGAGCCCTTGACCCCGTGCTTCTTGAGGATGGTCTTGATCGCAGGTGCCAGCTTGGCTTTCTTTTCCTGACTCATGTATGCCATGATTCTCTCCTGTGTGTGTTCAGCTATTTTGCAATGCCTGCATCTCTTTGTCAACCAAATAACTGGCCAGGTTCAGGGCCATCATTGCCGCTGTGATGGCCGCTACTCGCTCCCCACCTGTGTGCAGCATGCACCAGTCGATGAGATCCTGCGAGGTTGTGGGTGTGTCAAACAGACTGCTGTTGGGGATTGGGTTTTGCATGGTTCGCTCCTTGCTGTTGATCGTACAGCTAGTATAGCACCTATTTTGGCTCCTGCAAGAGAATCTTTTTAAATATTTTGGTTGACAGGCTGTCCAAAAAAACGCATACTGTAGGTATGCGTTCGATCGGGCAGTCCGGGGGTGGACGGCGAGGCTGCGCGAGTGGTTCTTAAAACCCCGCGGCGGCTTCCAGCTGCTGCTGAAGGGACTTGAGAGAGTCGAAGGCGGCCTTATAATGCGGGTCGATCTCTTTGTTGGGGGTGAACTGCTGATCTTGTCCTGCTATCATGCCTACGGCCCAGATAGCTCTGTTGACTGCTTCTCTACGGACGTTTAGTATTTCTTCTGCTGTTGGCGGTGTTTTATCTTGTGCGGTCATTTGTGTCCAATCTTCATATAACGGGTAAATCCCCATGTAGGGTATTTAAACGATTTCTCGCCCGTATATAAAGATTGTGACATAGGCCAACAGTTGCTGAACTCGTCTATGCTAGTGTAGCAGTGTACGTGATCATCATGGGGCATGTCATTGCCCTGTAGCGCGATCAGTGTCCCGTTGGGAATGCGATCGTACCACTCGCGGGAATCAATGTGTTCCACGCTGGTGTTGATGATTAGATCAGGAGCAGTAGTCCAGGTCAGCTGATTAACATCTGCGGTTACTGCTGTAAACTCACCCTGCCAGTGCCACAGACGGTTCACGTGTATGGCCGTGCTTTCGCAGCTAGGATCTATGTCGTAGCTGGTAACATGTTGTATGGGTAGAGTGTTCTGTGTGCGCAACAGCAGGTTGGTAGTACAATACCAGCCCGCAAGTACATGTATGCGTAAGGGTTGCAGCGGGGTCAATACCTGTGCTAGTGTCTCCCCGAGCCAGAGCTTGGATCCTATCTGGCCTGAGGAGAAACTATCCCAATTCACCCTTCTAGATTCTCGTAGATAACAGTCTGTCCAAAGGGTGCTTCTGCAGAAGTATTGCCCTTGACGATGAACAGGGTTTCACAGTATTCTTCGTCACCCCAACCACCGCAGGGATAACCATCTGTGAACATAATGAACTTCTTCGGACGGAGATCACGCTCTTTCATGTATTCCCAATTGACTTCGAAGTCTGTGCCGCCGCCACCTTGAGGTTCATAGCTCAACAATGCGTCACCGTCGTCGTGCGTGAAGCGTTGTGGGTTATAGATGTCTGTGTCAAAGCACCAGATGTCAATAGCGTAGTCCTGATACTGATCCATGATGCCTTTAACCTCTGACAGGAATGCAGTTGCATCCTCAGTGCCAATTGAACCTGACATATCAATGCCGATGGCCACGTCAATGGTCTCATCGTTCTTCATTCCAGGAAGGATAGCGCCACTGTGCCAGCTCTTGCGATTAGGACGGGTGAATGCGTAGTCATTACGCACGATGCTCTGGATGTTCATCTGCAGAACATCACGCCAGTTCATCTTAGGTTCAGTCAAGTCCTTGAGCAGACGTTGCACACCTGCGGGCACCTTGCCAGCACCTGCGGCCGCGGCACTCTGGATCATTGCTTCTTTGATCTCGTCACGCAGTTTCTCTGCTTCTTCCTTGGTTAGTGTAGGCTTTGAACTTACACCCTGGCCACTCTTGCCTTGTTTATCGCCGCCTGCACCAGGACCCTCTTCTTCGTTGATATGTTCATCAAGCAGGTCGCCCAGTTGCTTGAGCAGTTGGCTCATAGGAATCTTCTCAGCCTGCTCCCAGAGCTTGTCGTAGATCTCTTCCCAGGCCATGCCACGATACTTATTGTCCTGGCAGATCTTGACTTCAGTAATACGCTCGCCGATGCGATCATCTACGAGGATCTGATTCACAGCGTAGTCCTGCGCGATGTTGCTGAGCTGACGATCACGGCTACCAACACGGCCAAAGTGATCAAAGACACAATGCAGGATCTCGTGTGCGAACAAGAACTCCAGCTTCTTGGTGTTGAGCTTCTTGACAAACTCAGTGTTGTAAAAGAAATTACGCCCGTCAGTTGCGGCAGTAGGGCACCAGTCGTCTGCACAACGGATCTGCATACGGGTGGCCATGTTGCCAAAGAAGGGAGCCTTGAGTAGCAGTCCTACACGGGCTGTGATTAACTTTTCTTCGATTGCTTTGTCTACGGTAACGGGCATTTCGCTCTCCTAGTTGCTCAGTGTCTTTACAGTATATAGTCGCAGATTAGTTCTGTCAACCAAAAAGGTGGGAGGGGAACCCTGAGCAAGCCCCCCTCCCTAGCGCACGAGGTCTTAGTTCTCCATTGCGCTCAAAACATACTTGCCAAAACGCTTGTGGAACTCGTCAAAGTTCTTGAGCTTGGTGGCATCCAAGGGCAAGTTGTAATTGGTAAGGGCTGTCTTGGCACCCATAACCACCAACTCAGTTGGGAAGCAGTCCATCATGTAGCGGAAGAAGTTGTCTGCCTTGGCATCCCAGTCCTTGACCTTCTTGTCTGCCATGTCCTTGAGCTCATAGCAGAGGCTAACGGTCAAAGAATACATCGCCGACACTTCTTTGATAGCCAAGTCCTTGACCTTGCCTTCGAGGATGTCGATGGCCTTGGGCAATTTGCCTGCGATCTTGCGGTGTGCCATAAACTTGTGTGCAAGTCCATCACCCACAGCGCCTGCGATCAGATCAGTCAGCGTGGCTTCGTCAGTGTCATCGTCCTGTAGCAGATCGCTTACGAACGACCAGGAGCGAGGCGTAGCGAATGCGTGGCTGGCGCTCTTAGGATCAAAGTCATACAAGTCCTGCTTGGCGAAACCAACATAACCAACGACCTGCTCGTGGATACGATTCAGGGTGGCCCAGTCTTGCCAGTCGTCGAAGTCCACTTTGGCTTCCAAGTGCAGGAATCGATTAGCCAATGGCTTAGGCATACGATAAGTCACGCCACGGTCACCATCGCGGTTACCAGCGGCAACGATATCTACACCCTTAGGTAGCACATAAGTGCCAACACGACGGTTCAGCACCAACTGGTATGCCGCGGCTTGGACTGCGGGTGGAGCAGAGTTCAGCTCATCCAGGAAGATGATCGCACGGCTGTCTGGATCCTGCGGCAGTTCTGCGGGAGGAGCCCACACCATGGTCTTGGTGTCTGCGTTGTAATAAGGGATACCCTTGATGTCGGTGGGTTCCCAAAGGGGTAGTCGAACATCGATCACTTCACGACCGGTGTCATCACCGATCTGCTTGACGATATCACTTTTGCCAATGCCTGGAGGGCCCCACAGGAACACAGGACGGCGCTTTTGGATGGCCTTCAGGATAGCCTTCTTGGCTTTCTTAGGACCTACGGTACGGATTGATTTGTCGCTCATTTAAGACCTCGTAAAGTTGAAAAAACATTACCTCGCTCAGTTGCTCAGTGTCTTTATTATGCCGCCAAACAGTGGACCTGTCAAGCGATTTTAACGTAATTTAATTGTGTTGTTTTATCGCCACGCTGGCTCTTGATCTTGCCTTTGACAGTCACAGTGCCCTTGATATCCTTGGGATACCAGAAGTCCACGTAGCTTTCACCCATGCGAGCGAAGATGCGATACTTCATGTATTGTTCACTGAAGTAGCTGCGGTAGACTTCTGCGCTGCCCACCACACGATCTCCCTCGTTGCCCGCTAGCTGCTCTGAATCCCGGATGCTGGCATCGATACCCTTCTTGAGGATGTCTCTACGCTGCGCTTCGGGGAGGCTGCTGATGATGGCAAAGTCCAGCATGTCACGGCCCGTGAACTCGTCCTTCTGCGCGATCTTGAGTACACTGCGCTCGAAGTCGTTGATCTTCCCGCTGAGTTCTTTCAGCAGCAGACCCTTGAAGTAGTGGCGCACTTCAGCACCCTTTTCTAGATCACCCTCTTGCAGCACAGAGAAATCATTGGCCTGCAGCCAGGACTTGACCATGCTCTTGTTCTCACGTGTGGCGATCTCGCCCGTGGCCTGATCGTGTACAGGATATTTGTAGTATCCCTGATTGATGCGATCTGCTGCGACCGCCAGTGCCCAAACCTGATCTGCTGTAAACATGTCACGCTCCTTTGTGTAAGTATCTACACTATAGCATCAGTATTTAGATGCTGCAACCAAAAAGAAAGGGCTGCGACGGCTAAGTGCAGCCCCTTCCAAAACCCGCCCCGGGAGCGAATCGGATTGGATTTTGTACGCTAACTCAATTAAGCGAAGATCTGCTTGCGCTCACCGTTAACATCGCGAGATGAAACAGTGTACTGGGCGCGGCCTTCAGTGTTCTTGTACTTGCGTACACGAAGTCCTGCTTGGCGGAACTCAGTCATGCGAGCACGAAGGTTCATGATGCCGTAGGTAGCAGCAGCCTGGGCTGAGCTCAAGCTATTGCCTGTACCGCGAAGATAGCCTTCGAGAAATTCTTTTTGAGTTGTTTTAAGAGTAGTAAATGCCATTTTTAAAGTTTCCTTAATTAACGGCTGTTGTTCAACAGCGTGAGTTAATTATAGTATAACCCTGGGAGCTGGTCAACTCCCAGGTTTACCAATCACTTCTTGACCGTGACCTCTGTCTTGAGATAGGTTCCGATGACCACCACGGCTAACCAGGTCCAAAACGTGTACTGGATAGCCAGCACGGGGAACAGTGTATTAAGTGCCCAGATAACCACCCAGGGGAACAGGACCACCCAGATCAACAGTGCCAGGATGATACCAATGGCACCCAAACGAGTTAACAGATTAAACATATCATGCACCTTTCATGCAGGTTACTTCAGCCATACTCCGCCAGTTGTCAGGAAAGCTCTTGCGCAGATCTGACACCTTCAACACCATGCGCAGGCTGAGTTCGCGCATACGTTGTTTATTATCAGTGATGAATTCGACCACCTCATCGCGGACGGATTCTTCGAACTCATATGAATCCAGCATACCATCCTCTACGATCTGGCGGATGCGCAACATCTTCTCACGTTCCGTGTCCATGGTCAGGTCCAGATAGTGACAGCGACTTTCCAGGGCCTCGAGGTGATCACGTAGCTTCTTTGAACGAACGTGTTCAAACTTGATGTTAGTGATGAAGATAGCACCCGCTTTAAACTCAAACTTGTCAGGTACGCCCTCATTACGTAGCACCCTAGAATCAGTGTTCCAGCTAATGGTACGCTTCTTACTACTGTCCAAGGCCGCCTTCAAGATGTTCAAGCTGAGATCATCCAGCAGGATTGAGTCACAGTCATCGAACACGATAACGTTACCCTTCTCTGAATACTTGTACAATTGCGAGTAAAGACCCACAGCACTCATGGCGCCCTTGATCACTTCGTACTTGGGCTTGCGTTG